>Ga0209658_1001213_pt1 | contig 16280 bp, 14 predicted proteins | sample SaaInlV_150m_DNA_6_FD_184656 | JGI IMG/M metagenome (GOLD analysis project Ga0209658, IMG submission 184656) | Marine microbial communities from expanding oxygen minimum zones in the Saanich Inlet - SI037_S4LV_150m_DNA (SPAdes) (version 2) | ecosystem: Environmental > Aquatic > Marine >...
AATAGATTTAGATAAACAAGTACAACAACTTAACTTTAAACTACAACAAGTAAGAACAGCTAAGTCAGCATTCTTATCTATGTTTAAGAATAGTAAAGATATTATAAAAAAGGAATAACATATGGCAACAGCTACAGGAATACCAGAAGAGTCTAAACCAGGCTACTACGATACTAAAGGAGGAGATAAATCTAAAGAGGTTTATGATGTAGTAGCGGGAAATATTAAAACACCAGTAATTCCTACAGGAGCTACACAGACATACTCTAAAGGTACTGTATCAGCTGATGAGCTATTAACTTCTGCTACTATGGGTGCTCCTACAACAGTAGGTTCTCGTTCTGTTACTAAGCCTACGTTAGGTGCTGCAACGAGTGCTGCTACTACAGCGATAGGTGCTCCCTCAGCTATTACTGCTGCTGGTTATACTGGTTATACAGCAGGAACTTCCCCAACAGCTGTAGCTGCTAAGGCTACTGGATTAACTGATACTGTTACTGGACAGACTGGTACTGCATCTACTATGACAGGTGCTACAGATACTACAGCTATGACAGGTGCTCTTGCTGGTACTGTTACTGGTGCATTATCTGCTGGTTCTACTATGACTGCTGCTACAGGTACAACACCTAGCAATGCTTTAATGTCTACACAATATAAGAACCTTATGGCTGATGTAGATGCTGATGGTGTTCCTAAGTTCGCTAAGAGTGCCTTAGAGGCTGCTGAGGCTACGTTAGCTGCTAGAGGTATGGGTAAGTCTACCGTAGCAAGAGAAGCTATCTTAAACGCTATCTCACAGGCTGCTATACCTATTGCTTCACAGAATGCACAGACAGAACAACAAACATTTCTAACTAACTTATCTAACTCACAGCAAGCTGCAGTACAAAATGCACAAGCACAGATAGGTATGGATATGGCTAACCTAAACTATAGTCAACAGAAAGCATTAACCAATAGTAAGTTTATGCAGACGTTACAACTAACTAACTTAGGTAATACTCAACAAGCTGCAGTACAGAACGCACTTAGTAAGTCACAGATGGATATGGCTAACCTATCCAATAATCAACAAGCACAGGTAGCTAATGCTCAAGCATTCTTACAGATGGATATGACTAATCTATCTAATGCACAACAAACAGCTACGCTAAATGCTCAGACAAGACAACAAGATATGTTATCTGACCAGTCAGCCACTAATGCCTCACTACAATTTAATGCTGCTAATACACAACAGGTTACTACCTTTATGTCTAACCTTAAGTCTCAAGTAGAAACTAATAATGCCACTAGAGCTGATGCTATTAGTCAGTATAACTCACAGTTATCACAACAAAGAGCTGCATTAGATGCTGGTAATAATTTACAAGCACAGCAGATAACAGCTCAAATGGGAGCACAGATTGACCAGTTTAATTCTCAACTAACATTCAATAAAGACCAATTCAATGTTCAGAATACAAACGCTATTAATCAATCAAATGCTACGTGGAGACGACAGCTTAATACTGCTAATACAGCAGGTGAGAATGCTATGAATCAAGCTAATGCTATCAATCAGTTTAATCTATCAGCACAATCACAAGCTTATATGTGGCAAGAGATGAGAGATAGTGCTAACTGGCAGTTTCAATCAGCTATGAATGATGCTGACTCTAAGACAAGATTAGCTATTTCAGCTATGAGTAATGAAGCAGCTACTGACGCAGCTAAAGGTGAATCCTTAGTTAAAGCTGGTGAGTTAGCGTGGAAGATTTGGGATAACTGGAAGTAAATGGGTATAGTTCTTAGACGTTTTGAATACCAGGATGTAGAAGAGCTGACTAGGTTAGGTGTAATCAATCACCTAGAAAGTAGATTCAAAGATATCGTACCTGTTAGTGAAGTATCTATTCAGAAGCTTATCTTTAATGTGTTGAATGACCAAGACAGTTATGTAGGTATAGTAGCCCTAGACGATACTAAGATAGTAGGTTATATGATAGGTTTTATAACTAGTTATGCTTTTAATGAAGATACTTATTATGCTGGTGATGAGATGGTATATGTTATACCAGAATATCGTGGTAGGTTAGTAGGTAAGAGAATACTAAAAGAGTTTACAAACTGGGCAATTAGTAAAGGATGTGTTGAAGCTGTAATAGGAACAATATCAGAGATAGCAACAGAGAGAACAAAGAAATTATACAGTAAATTAGGATTCACAGAAGTGGGTTCATTATTCAGAATGAGGATATAGATATGGGCGGTGTAGGAAGAGCAGTAAAAAAAGCAGTTAAAGGTGTTACCAAAGTAGTAAAGAAAGTAGTTAAAGGTATCACTAAGGTAGCTAAGAAAGTTTGGAAGGGTGTTAAAGGTGTCGTTAAGAAAATAGGTAAAGTCTTTCAAAAGATGGGTCCGCTGGCATCTATTGCTATTGGATTTATACCTGGCTTCCAAGGACTATGGGCATCTTCAGGTATATGGGGGGCTATGGGTAAGGGTGCTTTAGTTGGCTTTGTTACTAGTGGTGGTAAACTTAAGGGTGCTTTGATAGGTGCAGCTGGTGGTGGTTTAGGTTATGCAGCTCAACAAGGTGCAAGTGCATTTAGTAAAGGTTGGACAGGTGCGGGTGAAGGTGCATCAATCAGTGAAAAGATTAGTGGTGGCTTTAGTGCTGTGGGTGATTCTACTGTATCGGGTGTATCTAATATGTTTGATAGTGCTTCTAATCTACTGAAAGGCGGTCAAGGTGGTCTTAACTACTTAAGAGCTGACCCCATCACAGGTGAGATGACTAGTATCTATGGTAAGTCTGAGGCTGCTTCTTTTGCTCGTATGGATGGTGAATCTGTATTACATAAAGCTAATGAAGGTTATGTCAGTAAGTTAGAACCTAAAGCACAGAAGTTTATTGCTGATAACTCAGAGACTTTCAAAGATTTAAACCCTAAGCAGATGAATGAGATATTTGAAAACCAACAGACTGCTGGCTTTGGTGTTGATGCTCCAGGTATACAAGCTGCCCAGTTGAAAGGTTATCAAGACTATGTTACAAGTGAACAAGCTTTAGCTAAGGCTGGTGGTTATACTTACGATAAATTTGATGCGGACTCATATCTAACACCATCATCTGTAGAATATCAATCGGTATTAGATGCTCGTGGTTTAGATGCTCGTAGTTGGTATGGTGATTTACTTGACCAACCATTAAAACCTAATATGATGGATGTAAACTATAGAGGACCACTAACATATACTGAATCCAGTACAGACCCAGATGATAATGCTTTCTATAAGTCAAAACGTACCTCAGGTGGTGCTGGTGGTGATGCAGCGAGAAAGGGAGCTAATGCTCTAGGTAGTTTATTTGGTGGTAGTGGTGATAGTAGTGGTGGCTCAGGTACAAAGATTCCTTTCGGAGGCGGAGATACTTCAGACCAATATAGTGCAGGGGGTGGTTTAACATCTGCTGGTGGTACTGGAGGTGTTAGTTTAAATTATGCGGACTACTATGGTGGTGCTCAAGACCCAACAACTCTGGCTCTCAATGCTAACAAACAATTACAAAGTATCTTAGCTATGGCTAAGTAATAAAGAGGATAATATTATGCCAGAAAACCTAGAACAAGTACAGCAATTAGCAGGTGGTTTAGAACAAACAGGAACAGATATGTTTGATGCTCCTGTACCAGGTGAGTCACTAACAGCTGATGTATCTAACCCACGTCCATATGAGAAACCACCCCAGTTTACTAATGTAGAAGATGCTATGGCAGCTATCTTCGACCAACTAACAGAAGATGGTATCTATGAGGATGTATTGCAAACAATGAGAGAGGGTGTCCCTCTTGATATGTTAGCACAGGTATATCTTACTAAAGGTTTTCAAGAAGGACAATGGAATCCTGATTTAATGTTACTCCTTATTGAACCTACTATTTATTTACTTATGTGGTTAGCTAATGAAGTAGAGATTGAGTTCCAATTAGATAGTGATGGTGATGATATTGAAGATGAAGAAGATAACCAACTAAGACAGACAGCTGTAGAAGATATTGAGCGTATGACACCTAAACAAGTGGAGTCTCAAATGTCTCCTTCGCTATTAGCTAAGGCTAATGAGTTTGAATCTACTAAGGAGATGGTATAATGGGATTAAGTTTTGGTGATAGTTTATTAAAGTTTACTGAAGGCGTAGCTACAGGTGTATCTAAAACTTTAGAGAAGGAAGAGGAAAGAAATTTAAAACTTGCTGAGTTAAACTCTAAAAAGAGGGATGAGTTATTAAAAACTCGTTGGTCTTCAATGAATAAAAGAAGAGAGAAGGATGTAGAGCTAATCACAGCAATTACGTCAGCAGGTGGTATTGATACGATGAAGAGTCAAGCATTAGCTAAAGGATATAAAGATACTAAGACTATGTTTGAAGATAGAGATAGAGCAGGGGATTCTTGGGAGTGGGCTAAGATGCCTGTAGTTGGTGATGAACCAGTACTTTCTTATTCAGATGCAGATGCTATGTATCAACATATGGGCGCTAATAATGAGAATGCTGTTGACCGCTTAGCTCAAGCACTTGGTGCAGATAAGAGAGAAAAGGCGGTAATGCCTGATAAAGCCTTGGGCAATCTATCTACTTACCGTAGAAAGAAGGCAGAGGACTTAACTGAAGAACAAAGTACTAAGATGAATGCTTGGAAGTCTACATCTTCTGACCCAACTACTAAGTTTAAAGAAGCAATGGAATACTCTACATCTATTAAAGCTAACTTGAAATTACACCCTGAGGTTAGAGAATACTTAATAACAAATAGAGTAGCAAGTAAGGATTGGGAGTCTACTATTGATGGTATAGTTATGGAGGCTAACTTCGGTAAGACTGCTACAGGTGGTAACATCTATGATAATATCCTACAAGTAATTGGCACAGGGTATAGTACTCCTAGTGAGGCTACAACTACTACAGCTACTACACCAATAATTAGTGCTGCTCCTACAGGTAGTCAGTTAGAACAGCTAGAGGCTGAAGTATCTAAACAATTAGATTTAACACATAGTCCTATAGCTAATACAGCCAATGCTGCTAACAAGAAAGGATATCCTGCTGCACAGAAGGCGTTACTGAAGTTTAAAGAAGTATTAGCTAAGAATGCAGTAGAGATTTCAAATAAGTTTAAGGCTATTGGTCTTGAGAAAGCAATCAACAGAGACCAAGGTTCTTGGATGTACGCTACAACTATTGCAGCTGGTTCAGTAGTGGGCGATGGTGATTACTTCTATGATACTATAGGTACTAAAGGTAAGAAGAAGAAACAGTTAAATGCTTTAGGTAAGAATTATGCTGACGCATTAGAAATGGGTATTAATGGTGTTGCTAATACATTGGCATTAGAGGCTAGGGCTGATGAGGTCTTAGACGTTAAGAAGTTAGATGCTATTGATTGGACTAATATCTCTACTATAGCCAAGCAAGACTTAGCAGGTAGAACATTTGAGTTTGATGCAGGTTCGTGGTCAACGGCTAATTCAGCCTATGTTATTCCTTATAATGTAGTACCTTTCGGTACTGAGATTACTGATGATATAAGAGTTCGATACGAAAGTGGTTTATTAAAATTTGTTAAAGACAATGAAGCAAACGTGGCTAGAGATGCTACGTTAGGGGATATCTCAGCTAAGTATTATACATTACAAACACAGGGTACTAACTTACTCACACCTATGTCTGACACAACAGAAAATATAGTGACTCCTGCAGATACAGCAGGAGATTTACAACTAATGTCTGATGGTACTACACCTACTATATCTCCTGTAGATATAGATGTACAATTTACTGTTGTGGATGGTATTAAAGGTATCTTAGGAAATAAGAGTGATGGTTCTACTAAATTCTTACCTTTTACTATTAAGAATAAAGCACGGTATGAAAGTCTAGGACTTGGTTATCTATTCGAGGAAGGGCTGGGGGATGTGCCTAGAATGTATGGAGACCCTAGAGATAATGAATGGGCTGACCCTGTTGTAGAGCCTACTATGGTTGAAGATGTTAGTGAATGGTTAGGTGATGCAGCTGATGAAGTTATGAGAGCATTACCAGGTATTCCTGGTGGTAACGCGGCTAAGATGCCTTCAATCATTAGTACTTATTATAAGACAGGACAAGTACCTGCTCAACTAGGTATTGCAGCTGAGAAGTTTGGACTCTTGTTAGATAAGTTAGGTATTACTAGACACCCTATGGCACAGCAAATTGTTAAAGGTAAATTTGGTGGTCAATATGGCTCACGTAAGGCACAGATAGCTGATAAGTTTAAGGATTCTACAACAGGTAAGGTAGTAAATGCTGTAACAGGTAGAATTAAGAAGAATGTATCTTCCAGTACTAACAGGCTTAAGCAACGAGCCGCTACTAAGGCAAGAGCAGTTAAGACTAAGGTTAAGAATACAGGAGGTAACATTCTTGATAAGACAACAGGAACTAACAAACCAGGATACCCTATCAATAATCCTACTAAGTCTCGTATAGACCAATACAATACTAAAACTTCTAATATAAAATAATATATGACTCAATCTTATAATCCTTTTGATGATGAGGGAGACGTACTCATACAAGAGCAAGAAGTAGTTCAAGCCGATAATCCTTTTGATGATGTTGTTATTGAAAGCACACCACCAGACTTACCTATTCAAGCGGTATCTTATAATCCTTTTGATGATTTAGATGAGGGTAATGAGATTGATGAAACAGGTGTAGTAGTTTCAGAAGAACCTACTAATCCTTTTGATGATTTAGATGAGGGTAATGAGATTGATGAAACAGGTGTAGTAGTTTCAGAAGAACCTACGATAGCCCGTAAGGTGGCTTATGGTGCTTCTCAAGAGCCTATGATACTAGGTAGTGTAGGTAGACTTGTTGAGACTGCTTATGAGACTGTATTTGAAGGTAAGGATTGGGAAGAAGCGAGAGCTGACACCGAAGCTGAGCGACAGGAAGAAATCTTTGAAGACTTCCCTGAGTTCAAGGGGGGTAAGTACGATGACGATGGGGAGGTTATTGTAGGTAAGGTAGCTACTGCTATTGCTGACCCAGTAACATACCTCGTACCGTGGGTTAAGGCAGCTAAAGCAGGTAAATTAGTGCTTGGTGCTACAGGCGCTATGACAGCATCAGGCGAATATGCTTTACACAGTTATGCTCTAACAGGTGAGGTAGACCCTAAGATGTTATCTATCGTTGCAGGTAGTGGTGGTACGTTAGCTGTAGGTGGTGATATATTTATTAAGTTCCTAAGTAAAAGGTATTCTAAAGGACTAACAGAAGAACAGATAATTAATAAGGTAGAGAGGCGTATCATAAAAGGTAGAGATGATATTAATGACCTTACCGCTAAAGAACAACAGGTAATAACAGACTCATTTAAGTTAGCATCAGTAAAAGATTTCTATGGTCAGTTAAAACATATTGATAATAATACTAAACACTTAGTAGCTCTTAAAGAATTAAGGGCTAGTAGAAAAGCTGGTACTATTACAGAAGAAGTATTCCAAACTACGAAAACAAAACTAAATGCAGTTTTAGATAGAAAGTTTGCAGATATGACGGATATGCGTACAGCTGCTCAGGTTGAAATTGCTGAGTTGCTGTATAAGAATAAGAGTTTCTCTACTAAGGCATTCGAGGTAGCTATTCGTCCTATGTTTGGTACGTTGATGCTGGGTGGTGCAGGTATTGCGTTAGATGCTGATGACTCACAGCTGTACACCTTAATGGCTATTGGTTTTGGTTCAGGAGCATTAAGTAGGAAGCTTAAGTATAATACATTCTTACCTCAGAAAGTTAAACAAGACATAATGAAGAGTGTATTTAAACGTAACGTAGCCTTCACACTACGTAACATTGATGTTAACTTCTCAGCTACATTAGCTACTAAAGGTAAAGCATTAGGTGCAGAGACAGGGCAGTTTTCTGATATGATGTTCCACCAGTTTAAATCTAAAGGTGCGAGACAGTTATCTGTTGAAGAGCGTTCAACAATGGCATATAACCATTGGATGATGACCTTATATGATGATGTAATAAAGAAGTCTACTAAGAAGACACAAACATCAGCCGTTAAGATATTACGTGGTTATGATAAGGATTCTGATAACACAAGTGAGGCATTGGAGTTAGCTGGTAGGTTTAGAGATTTCTTTGATGACTATAGAATGTATCACACTGATGTGGATATTCACGCTGTTACAGAGTTAGACCACTACTTCCCTAGAGAATACAACTTTGACATTATAAACAAGAATGGTAAAGCCTTTAAAGATGTGTTAGCTTTCATCTATGGTAAACAAAATCCTAAACTCACACCAGAGAAAGCACAGAAAGCAGCTAATGGTTTCATTAAGAACTTCTATCTTAATAGTAACGCACCTGTATCTGAAATCAATAAACAAGGTAGACAAGTATTAGATACATTACCGTTTATTAAACACCTACAAAAAGAAAGGGAGCTTCACGGTACTATTGATATAGATGGTATACCCACACAGATTGAAGAACTATTAGAGCCTTGGTTAAAGAATGACCCTACTGAGATACTCAGTAATATGATTAAAGAAAGTACTAAGACAGTGGAGTTTGCTAGAACTTGGGGAGCTAAGGGTGAGCTATTACGTAGGTTGCGTAAGAAGATTCACGATAAGTACGCAGGGACTGCTGAAGACAAGCGTCTATATAAAGAACATAACAGAGAGATTAAATACATTAATGATTCTATCAATGCTTATTTTGGTAGATATGGTATCTCTGATTGGGGTGGGCATAATGCTGCTGGTTCTATTGCTATGTATAATAACTTAGCTATGCTAGAAGATGTAACACTAGCTAACCTTGGTGACTTGATACAACCATTCCAGAACTCTACATTCTTTAAGAGTGCTATTAAAGGCATCAAGATTACGAGTGCTACTAAAACTAAGACTGCCTTAAATAGTAAAGAACCTGCACGTTATTTAGCAATAGGACCAACAAATCAACTACAAGATGAAATACAAGAGTTATCAGGTATCACCAATAATGCTGCTAAAATAATTAGTAAGACTAACCAAGGCTTCTTTAAGATGATTGGTCTACAGAATATTACATCTTATGCTCGTAGATTTGCGTATAATACTGGTGCTATTGATGCCTTTGAGACAGCTAAGAAATGGACTAAGTTAAACAACAAGAACATCCGAGCTATTGAGAAGAAGACTGGTAAGAAGTGGAGTGAGTTTACTAAAGAAGAACATATTAAATTAATTGTTGGTTCTAAATTAACTAAACAGACAGAAATATTGAGGAAGAGATTAGGATATGCTGGTATATCTACCAAGCAAGCTAAGACTTTATCTACATTCGATAACTTCGATGAAGCTTTTAAGAGTGACTATAAATATCTATTAAACTCAGCAGGCTTCAGAGCAATGGAGAGGGATGCTAAGATTCCTACTGTAGGTAATAGACTACTATACACACAATCTAAGAACCCTTGGTTAAAGTTAGTAGGACAATTTGCTTCTTGGGCACAGGCTAAGACAGCACAGGTTAACTCGTTAGTATCTCGTATGGAAGATGGTGAGGCTAAGTTAGCTGTTAAGATGGCAGGTTTATTATCTATCTATGGTGGTGTTAAAACACTACGAGAGGTTATTGCTGATGGTGAGTTATCTAATGAGAGTAAAGATTGGGCTAAGTTCTTAGCAGATGCTAACCAACTATCAGGTAACGTAGGTTTCTTTGGTAACTTAGCCTCACAGCAGTATATCAATAAGTATGGTAACGACCCTTTAAACTTTTTCCCTGCTGCATCAACACTCTCTAAGGGTGCTGAGGCTGTACGGTCTATAGACATAACTGACCCTCTGGCACTAACACCTGAGATTAAGAAGATACTACCTATGCCGAAGACAATCAATATCCTTGAGCGTACTTTTGGTAGAGAAGTATTTGAAGAGCCTTCTATCTATAAGGAAAGAGAGTACGAAGAATCTAAAGGATATAGTGTAGGAGGTTTAGTCTCTCAAGCAGAACGACTGGGTTTTAATAAAGGGGGTGCAGTATCCCTTGATAATACTTCAAATAACTCAATAGGTATAGGTGAACAACAAAGATTAGAAGATTATTCTAATACATCTGATAACTTACTTCCTATTACTGAAGGTAATGTAGTAGAAGAGCCTTCTATGTGGGATAACATCTCAACAGACTATGATAAGCGTTTGAAGTCTATGGATGAATCTCGTAAAGATAGAGAGTCTCGTGAGATTAGTTTAGTACGTAGTACAGTGAACACAGCAGGTGCTATAGCTGGCTTAGGTTTTGATGTAGCTGGGGCTGTCATTGAAGAGTCGGTAAGCACTTACTTAGATAATCTTAAATCATTTGCACCTAGTACTTATGCAGACACATCGGAGAAAGTAACAGAGGCTAAAGACTGGGCACTTAATACAGAAGCAGGTCAGGTAGCGGTAGCTGCAGCACAGAAAGGATATGAAGAGTATTCTATCTGGAAGAAGGATAACCCACAAGATGCTAAGACATTCGAGGCTGTACTTAATATAGGTATGTTTGGTTGGGGTGCTAAAGGTATAGCATCTCAGATGTTAAAGCGTAAGAAACCTGAGGTACTACCGCCCATTAACCAAACGAAGATTCCGCCTTTACTAGTGGATAAAACAAAACAAGGTTTAAAGGTTTATTCAGATAAGAATGCCTCTTTCTTAAACGTAAAAAAGATAGATGATAGTATGGTTGTTACAAATGTTAATGTTGACCCTACCTTACGTAGACGTGGTGTGGCTTTATCAATGTATGAAGAAGCTGTGAAAGATGCAACAACACGAGGAGTAAATCTTACTTCTGATATGACTGTAAAGCTTTCAGCTATAGGTGTCTATAAGAAACTAGAAGCTCTTGGTTATGACGTATCTTTTAACAAGAACACAACAGATGTTGTAAACGATTACGGTGTTATTACTAGATTTTCTACAGATGATTTACCTGTTGTTACAGTGCATACTAAGAAACCTAAAGCAGCTATGCCTGCTAAGAAAACTAAAGAAGTACGTGATAATGAGTTTAAGGAATTAGCTAAGGGACTCACAGAGTCAGGAGGTTTTAAATATAAGCTACCTACTATGTTATTAGACCTAGCACTTAAAGATAAAGTAGGTCTAAGCAAACCTAAGCAATGGAAATATTCACTTAGTCAGTGGGCTAAGAAAGGTAAAATTAAACAGGAAGAACTAGATGACTCTATGCTTATGAAGTGGTTAGATACTATAGATGTCGATGGGAAGTTATCAACTAAAGATATATTTAACTTTATGCGTGATAACTCTCCAATGCTTAAGACGTATACGAGTAAGATACAGTCTAAAGTTGATACTGAATGGTTAGATAAACAACCACTACAGCAAGAAAAGATTAAACTGCAAGACAACGCCCACAACAAATTTCAAGAGGTAATTTACCTACGAGATTTATCTAACATAACTGATATATCTTCTGATAATAAGAAACTTGTTAAGACCACAGCTGAGATGATGCACCACGCAATCGTGGAAAATATTATTAACTATATGCATAGTCCCTCATTCATAGATAATCAACTTATGGATTTCCTCACTAACTCTCCTTATACTTTAAAAGCTATTCAAAGAAAAGCAGTTGATGCTAACTTACTTAATAAACCCAATAGTATTTTTCATCCAGACCACCAACAGTTAGATAATAAAGAATATATACGGGAAGCAGCTGTAGAATTAGTTAGTGAAGTTACCCCTGATAAAAGAAATTCTTACATTGTAGGTGCTATTATTGAAGACTTAAACCAAGCATATTTAAAAGCAGAAGGGCGTGAAAAAGAAGTCCTAAGTAAGTATGTTAATATCTTTATGGATTCTTATAAAGCCAAGATAAAGCAGATACGGTTTGGTATTGAAAATGTTACAGAATTACGTAAGTTATCTGAAGAAGCTCTGAGACGTAATGCAGGTGACGTGAATCCTAGTACTTGGAGCTCATTCTCACTACCTAATATGAAAGGTAAGCCTGTTACTATCCTAGTACAATCTAAAGTAGGCACTGATGATAGACTTAAGAAGCTTAGGGATTTTAGGGCAGAAGTATCGGAGCACTCCAAAGGTCCTTATATAGGTCACAGCAGTGAGTTATCTATTACAGGATTAACAACTAAATTAAATGACCCTACAACACTACCTCTCTCAGCTAAAGAGAGAATTGAAACAGTAAGGAAATTAAAAAGAAGTAAACAAACCTTTAAAGAAAAAACAGGTGTTACGTGGGAAGACAGACAAACGTACTTAGATAATTTAGAAGGTAATATCTATACAGAAGAACATTGGACAGGTACGTATGGCGAGTCACCACTTAAAAAAGGTATACCTCAAGAGAATATTATTATATCTATCAGAGGTAATGTTATTGAGCAAGGTAGTTTAGGTGAGAGTAGAGGTTTATTTATTAGTGAACAACAGGCACAACCACATCAAACAGCTATGGCTAATAAAAAACAACTTGATGTTCTAGGGAACAACCTGTTTAAAAATATTACAGGGTACTCAGCATTAGACTCAGGTGCTAAAATAAAAGAATTACAACGTAAATTAAAATCTTCTGAGGCTCGGAACAAAGCCATCTCTGGTAAGTATCGTAAGTTACAGAAAGACTATTCCGAGCGTTATGAAGAACTGGAAGGACAGGCAAGAGCTTCCATCTTGGCAGAAGTGAAACGAGATGGTTATGAATTAACTGAGCAAGAGTTAGCTACTGAAGTTGCTATTAGATTAGAGAGGGTAGTTGATAATACCTACAATATGTATGACCCTAAATTAAAAAGTATAAATAACCAACAAGAATATAACATAAAAGTAACTAGTAAACTAAACGCCCAAGAAGCCGATATAGCTATACAGATAAGACAATTAACTAATTCGTTAGGTACTATGGTCAACGCCCTTCCAGAAAATCTATCACATAAGAAAGACTGGACTCCATTAGCTATGAAGCAGTCAATTAAGTATGCTATTGATAACAACCTTAATTATCTTGTATTACCTATTGAGAAACATAGCATCCAACAGATTGAGCAGTGGGGAGATAGAGAACCAGCTGTTTTAACAGCTATTCTCGATAGAAATTCTATCTATTCACCAAGAGCTTATAGAGATATTGTTAAGAAGTGGGATAAAGATGCTAAACCTTTTAACGATGAGTACTTAGATAGAGACGAACGAGGTGATTGGACTGAAGCGGACATACATAAGGTTATAGTCTTACCTATCACTGATGCTATCAGAGCAGGTTATAAGAAGGACGGGCTAACTGCCTACCGTAGAGGTGGTCTAGTCACACAGATGAAAGCTCTGATTCCAAATGGGTAACTAACTCACCAAGCTTATGGTTACATTCTTTAATAAGGACTGAGTATAAGTTCTTATCAGGGAAGTCTTCAAACACACCATCAACTTCCTCAATAGGCAGACCACTTAGTTCAACTAGGAGTCTGCCTTTGGTTGTTAGAAGTATTTTAAAGCCTACTAGCTTTGCTTCATTCATAATTGTAAGTAGACATCTAAGTTACCAATCATATCCTTACCATCTGATAAGTTATGTTCTAATACTTCAATGCTATGCTCCTTAAATTTATCAAGCCACCAAGTAGATGGTTTAACTGTTAGATGTAATGCTTTAGTTATGTCGTGTTGTCCTCTTGCATCTAAGTAAAGAGCAATGCGTACTACTGCTCTACCTTTAGGTGCTGCACGTTTCATATTCTCTAATAGATTATCGATGCTCTCTGTAGGTAGATGTTCAAACACATCACAAGAAAAGATAAACTCAAACTCTTTATCAAAGTCTTGTAGCTCACCTAAGTCCATAATATACCTGTACTCATCTAACTCGGGAAATGATAATGAGTTACCTGCTATGTCAGTACCATAACAATCAACGCCCTTATCTCTAAAATATTTTATAACGTGACCCTCACCCGAACCAAACTCAATGAGTGATTTAAGTGCTACTGACTTATTATTTATGTTAAGTTTGTTTTGATTTATAAAATTTATACCTGGTTTATATTTATTACGGTACTTATCCCCAACATATAAGGCTTCATACTTCTTTTGTTCTTCTATATTCATAACTAAGACATAGTCCTTAGTGCTCTGATATCTCTGTCATATGCATCACGTAAGACATACATTTCTTTTAGGTGGTCTTGATGTTTCTCTAAGTTCATTACGTCCATCTCTAGTGCAAAGATACCACGCTCAAGGTTCTCAAGGTTCTTCTTAACTACCTCGATATTAGATTGGTCTAAGTCTTCAACGTGCATCGTTCTCTAACTCTCTAATCTCTGCCTTAAGGTGAGATATCTTAATATAGTTATCGTTGTCTTGTCTAAAGGATAACAAGGTATCAATAAGACTATCAATGTTATCAAAGTTAAAAGGTATAAATCTACCAATAGAATCTTCAATACAGAACTCATCTATTCCGTTATGCCCTACTCTAAAACCATCTACTATTTTATTCTCTGACCAATCAAAGAACTGACCACCTGCTGTGTAGTTCTTTTCTTTTGTTAGAACATTATATTGTAAAGGTTTTTCATCTCTTAAACTTTGTACTGTTACTATTGTCATCTTATCCTCCTTGTCCCATTGAATGTAAAACACCTATAATGAATGCTACTATTGCTATTGTTGTGTACATATTATTCTCACTCCATAAAAATTCTACTATACCATAAAACCATTCCATTGTCAACCCCTAAATATTGCTAAAGTTATCTTTATTATTCTTCCACTCACCTCTCATCTTCACACACAGTTCAGTAGACTCTTTGTAACTCTTAAGCAAGGCACATTCAATATGTGTGAAGCCTAAGCATTTAGCCATATGGAGACGTTGACACCCACACCGCACCTGGTATACCTGTTCAGAAGAAACGTCTGGATATCGAAAGATATCGAGCTCTGAGGTAGGGTGTATCATACCGTCCCACTCTTCTTTAGTAACTGGTGCTACAACTATAGGGTTCTTCATACCATCTTGTTCAACTGAATCTTTAACTGCATAGTACCCTAACCTAAACTCTTTCTTATGTGGTGCTTCATTAAGGTAGTAGTCTATGTTAACACAAGGATACAATAACTTAATAGGTAGTATCGTTGTATCACCCCACTCATCAGACTTAGATAGTAACGTACTCATCGTGTCGCTACTGCATCACTGATAGGTATGTATGCTATCTCTTTATCAATCCATTCCTTGTTACCAAAGTCTGTCTGTGCTGGTAACTTCTTAGTAAACCAACTGATGTTTAACTTATCAGGATGAAATAAGTAGATGGTTTCTTTATCATCCTTAGGCATACTAACAGCATACAAGAACTTATAGTTATTGTCGGTAGCATACTTAGTGTTCCAGTCATACTTCATCTTCTCAATAAGAGCATCATCATAGAAGGTACGTCTACATTTAATCTCTAACATAACACCGTGCTCTTCACAGAAGGCATCATACCTAGAGTAGTTATCCTTCTCCTTAATGAAGGTATACTTGCTTGTGTCATTTAATAAATCAATTACTTGTTGTTCATTCATCTATCTTCTCCATTGTAAAATTAATATGTCCATCTACTGCCCAATACTTCCGAGCACGTAGCATCACTATCTGATTATCATTATCATAATACTTACCCTCTAACGAATCGAGTGCTGCCTTAACGTAGTTATCTAAGTCAGCATTACTATCACAGTACTGCCCATCTTTTGTTTTCTTCTTCTTCTTCGACCACGACTTAGCCATCTGTACGTGGAAGTCTAACTTAACATAGAGTAAAGCATCTGTTGGTGTCGCATCATATGTAGTTAAGAGTTTCTTAAACTCATCTCTAAAGGCTTGATACTTCTTAGGGAAGTAGGTAGCCCAACGAGTAACCCTCGCACGACTAGCAACAACAGGTGCTATAGGAAAGGTTATCACATCCCTTCCTTGTCCTCATCACTTTCCCATTCATCAGTGTCAGCTAACTTCTGAAGCTTAGCATAGTAGTCCTCTTCCTCTGCTACCTTTAGACCCTTCTTAATCATAGACACTGCACCTATCTGTACCAGTGCATCACTGTCTTCATCACTGACTTCCCAGGTATTACCCTTAGCCTTGTCCTTAATTTCATCAGGTACGTCCTCGTAAGGAAGGACTATATAGTCACTAACCATAC
>Ga0209658_1001224_pt1 | contig 16162 bp, 21 predicted proteins | sample SaaInlV_150m_DNA_6_FD_184656 | JGI IMG/M metagenome (GOLD analysis project Ga0209658, IMG submission 184656) | Marine microbial communities from expanding oxygen minimum zones in the Saanich Inlet - SI037_S4LV_150m_DNA (SPAdes) (version 2) | ecosystem: Environmental > Aquatic > Marine >...
TAGGTCTGCCATCAAAATATTTATGATATTTCGTGTCTACATCATTTTTTGGCATTACAAAATAGGGTGGATTACCTATTATTAGGTCATATTTATCTTCTGGTACATATTCTAGATAATCTTGATTCATCAAATTTACATTATTTACATGTTCTAGTGCCTTTATTTCAGTAAATATAGTATTGTTTAACTCTATTCCATCTATTTTCACATTTTCAAAGGATTTATCTACTTCATTTATTACTTGACAAGATCCACAAGAAGGTTCCAATACTCGGTTTATTTTTTTATTATGTTTTTTACAAATATTTATCATATCTATCACAATATTTTTTGGTGTAAAATATATACCATTTTGCTTTTTTTCGTTATTATCTAACTTTTTTGTTAAATCCTTTGACAAGGAAGAAAACTGTTCATTCATTTTAAATATATTAAACACGAATAATATATTTAAATCAATTTTACACATAGTGCTTGTTTTTTAGTGCCTTTTTTAAAGTTTTTTATAAATGGAATTAAAATATAACAACCATACAATATTATATGAACTGTTTTGAATTATTTGCGGGGTGTGGTGGTTTAGGTCATGGTTTCCATAAAGAAAACTTTAATATTGTAGTAGCAAATGAACTCGAAGAAAATATAGCTGTAACATATAAACATAATTTTCCTGATACAAATGTTATAGTTGGAGATGTTACTCAAAAATCAATTAAAGAAAAGATTTACAAGGCTTTTGAAAATAAAGACTGTGATATAATATTGGGAGGACCTCCTTGTGTTGCTTATTCTATGTCCGGTCATAGAAATTCTAGAGATCCCAGAGGTCAATTATTTAAGGATTACGTTGAATTTGTTAAAGTATTGAAACCCAAAGTATTTGTTATGGAAAATGTAAAAGGTATCCTTACAATTTTACATGATAAACCTAATTTAATACCTGAAGAAAAAAAATTAGCCGACGAATACTATGTATTGGAGGAAGAAAAACTAAAACTATCGGCAGAGAAAAAACACTTATCTGTTAAAAAAAAGAAAAAGACAAGTATTCCCGTTGTTAGAAATAAAAGACTAATAAAGGAAGTTAACTCAAAAATTAAAAAAATGAAAAATGATATTCCCAAATTTAGAATGAAAGTAACAGATATTATTACAACAACATTCGAAAATATGGGATACAACGTCCAAATGAAATTGTTGAATTCAGCTAATTATGGTGTTCCACAAAAAAGAGAAAGGGTTATATTTGTAGGTGTTATAAATGATATTACTGAAAAATTTGAATATCCTCTTTCCACCCATAATAAAGAAGGAATTGATGGTAAATTAAAATGGATTAGTGTTAAAGAGGCCATCGATGATTTAAAAGATTTACCTGAAGATTTTGAAAATTTACAACAAATATATACCAAACATACACCAAAATTCATTCAAAAAATTGAAAATACAGAAATTGGTTCAAGTGTTTTAAAAAAATATTCTGAAGCATTTTATAGATGTTATCCTGACCGACCATCTAATACTGTCAAGGAAAATCACGGTGGAGTATTCGTTCATTATGAAAAAAATAGAGTTATGACTCCACGAGAATTGGCTAGATTACAAAGTTTTCCGGATGATTTCGTATTTAAAGGTACAAAAAGCAGCATGTTAATTCAATTAGGTAATGCTGTTCCTTGCGGACTATCTAATGCTATCGCAAAACAAGTTAAAAAACTACTTTAATTCATATTGATTCTATTGGATCTGGGATAAATTCTACATTTTCTTCTGGATCGGCATTCATTACTACTTCTTTGTAAATTTTCATCGTTTTTCGTTTTTCATATGCTTTTATTGGATTTGACATTTTTTTACATAATTTTGAGATTGCGTTTCCCATATATATTTAAAGCTATATTTTTTTACTTTGTTTCTTCCTAATTTATATTTTTTACGTTGATGATAAGATATTATAAATGATATTATTCTTTTATTGATTCCATCGCCTCCTTTATGGAAGCTAATTTTGCTAGCTTTTTCTTTATAATATTATCATATTTTTCCTTAATTGATGGTTCAGGGCTTATCGCTGATAATGATTTTTGCCAGGTATCTAATTTTTTTGAATCATTATTATAACCAGGATTTTCTTTTTCCCATGCCGACAAGGTGTCTACTAGCTTGAACTTAGTATTTGATACAACACTGTTTATTTGAGTACCATCATCTTTTACCCAACCACCTTCATTTTTTACCATAAATTTCAATCTTTTCTCATCGGTTGAATGAATTGGTCTATCTGTTGGACTTAAATCTCCTAACTGTTTTGTTAGTATGCTTGACATACCTTCAGTATATCCATTCTTTGTTGTATAATCTAAATCTTGTATTGATAGATTTATACTATTTACAAAATCTTTTAATGTTAGAGCATTTTTACAATGTTCATCTAAAAATAGATTTACGTTGATATAATTATTATTATTATTATTATTAATATTATTTGTTATATTGTTGATTATAGGTGCTTGCTTACATATCGCCTCCATATTCAATAAAACGCACATTTTATTATGTTTCCATAACCCGTTTCTGCTCTTATATATTTTACTGCAGAGCTTACACGAAAAATTTTGTGCGACTTTCTGCGACTTTTTTTGGACACAGCTAACACTTTGGTGACACATTTTTTTATGTTTATTTGTATTCAAATGTTTATTCCAATCATTTTTTCGTGATGTAATATAGTCACAAAAACCACATTTAAATGATTTGCGACTTTTGCGACTTTTTTTGTCTAAAGGTGACGACATGGTGACAGATACATAAAATAGATATTAAAATTCTAAGTATTTTACACAAAAGTTCCTTTTTTTTAGTGCCTAAAAATTGGTTGTAGGTAACTGTTTTCTCAAAATATTTTGTAAATCCCTACATTATGGTCTAAACCATTTTTTGCACCTTTTTTCAGAAAGAACTTATATGAAATATTGCATTTTGGACAATTAATAAATGTCCAAAACACAATATAAGGGTAAAGAGTTATACAAAAAAACTGTCGTGCCTTTTTTTTAGTGCCTTTTTTTCTTAAAAACGAAACATTTCTACTACTTTTTTTGGACACAGCTAACACTTTGGTGACACATTTTTTTGATGCTTGTTAGTAACAAATGTTTATTCCAATCATTTTTTCGTGATGTAATATAGTCACAACATTCACATTTAAATGATTTGCTACTTTTTGCTACTTTTCTTGTCTAAAGCTAACGATATGGTGACAGATACATAAAATAGACAAAAAATGTCGAACCTTTTTTTTAGTGCCTTTTTTTATAATAAAAACTGTCGAACCTTTTTTTTAGTGCTTTTTTTTATAATAAAAACTGTCGTGCCTTTTTTTTAGTGCCTTTTTTATTTCTATCATGTTATATTTTGAATAATTGATTTGTCAACTTCTGTCTCTTTTTTTAATTTAATATATTCTGAATAGGATATATTAATCCTTCTTCTTTATCAAAAAAAATAATATCGGGATTGATTATTTCACTTAATTTTTTTACTGCACATTTTTTTTTATGTCGCCAAAGAGACACCCTCGCACCCCAACTTCTTTTACACCATTCACACGTAAAGGTGGGCTTAATTGATTCAGCTTGGAAGCGCAGGCCAACTTGTCGCAAACACTTTTTGGTCTTGTGATGTCTTATACAATTTTCTCTTCTACTCGTTGTATAATCACACAACTCACACCAAAATTTTCCACCCTTTTTAGTTAAATTTTCGTTGTTCTGTGGGTCCAAATTTTTTAGATGTTTTTTTGTATACAAATGTTTTAACCAATTTGATTTTCGTGATGTAATATAGTCACAACATTCACATTTAAATGATTTGCTACTTTTGCGATTTTTTTTGTCTAAAGGCGATGACATTTTTTCTTATACATAAAATAGCCCCCAAATTCTAAGTATTTTGGATAAAAAATGTCGAACCTTTTTTTTAGTGCCTTTTTTTCAGTTCATTAGTTATAATATAATATCAATATTATTTATAATGAAGTTAAGAGACGGTATTCTCCTAGTTGTTGTTGTTCTTTTATTTGTTATTTTAGCATATTTAGTATCAAGTAAAAATCCTAAACGAAGTTTTCTTACACCAGTTATAGTTCCAATTAGAGGATTTTTTGGTTACCCTAGACATAATAACACTACTATTGTTGTAGGCGGAGGTAGCTCTTCAAGTAGTTCAAGTAGTTCCAGTAGTTCCAGTAGTTCCGGTGGTAGTTCTAGTGGTAGTTCCGGTAGTTCTGGTAGTTCTGGTAGTTCTGGTAGTTCTGGTAGTTCTGGTAGTTCTGGTAGTTCTAGTGGTAGTTCTGGTAGTTCTGGTAGTTCTGGTTCTAGTAGTTCTAGTTCGTCTTCAGGACCAACCATGACTGGACCAATTACTACACCAAGTGTAACTCCACCTGGACCTGTAGGCCCTTTTTCACTTTTAAATTAATATATTATAAAAAATGTCGAACCTTTTTTTTAGTGCCTTTTTTTCATATATTGATTCGAAAGTGTAAAAACCTAACCTTTATTTATAATAGTATATTAATGATTACAGATCAATTAAAACCCAAGGGATTTATATTTGTTAAACAAGAAGAAAATTCAGACTATTCTCTGTGTAGAGTAGGTGTAAATGCAGGACAAATTAGTAAAGATATTTTAGATAAAAGCGAACAAAGTCATTATTTTATAAAATTAAAACAAAATAGTGATCTTTTCATAATTAAATATCAAGGAATACATTGGGATTATCATAATATAACGGAACCCATATCAAAAAATAAATTTATACAAGAGATTAATAGAATAAATAATTATACAGGTAAAGCTTCCACTTGATAACAAAACAAGAGTGAATCGTAAGGTAAGGGCGGAACATAAGGCTCTTGGGGTATAAAGCACCGTGCAAAATATATTTTTCCATAATACTCTGGTTTATGTGCTGGTTTTCGCGTAGATGTAAATTGTGACTTAGATTCTTGTGGTTGGGTTCTAGAATGCCAAATTTTTGCGTGGTTACACGATGAACAACTTTTATTACCATCACGATGATATTGTTGACAATTACATCTTTTAAATTCACAATTAAATCTTGAAGGCATATAATTTAACACGTTATCTTTTCTCTAATCCATTTCAGAAAATTGATGTCAATTATTTATCTTTTTTATCAATTAAAAAAAATGGCATCTTATTTGATTGATAAACTCGAAGCCTTGAAAGAAGATGAGAATAAACTCAAGGAACAGCAGCGTATTCTCCATGAAGAGATTGAATTAGAGATAGAAAAGAAGCGTAGATTAGAATTAGATGGTACAATTATCAAATTAAGAACACAAGTAGGTGAAATTGCTAAAAATATTGAAGGTAAAATTATGAGAGATAATTTCCCACTTTTAAGAGAGCAAGAAACTACTGATTATCAAAAGGCTTGTACTGAGTTTAGTAAGAAAGTAAATAAAGGATTAATTGATGACGATGAAGCAAAAAAACAAAAAAAATATTTAAGAGATAGAAAACAGAAAGAGGATGCGAAATATCGTGAATGGAGGGATAGTTCTGGTGAAATGAAGATGAACGACGAAAAAATTACATTAGAGAAATTCAAAGATAACTTAAGTAATGTTAATAAAGAAATAAAGGATAAATGTCATATGCGCAACAATCGTTTAGGAAAGTCATATATAGAACTTCCTCAAGAAATTAAGATTTATGATGACATTATACCTATATTTACAACAATGATAGGTATTATGAAAAAACAAGAGTTTGAGATTGATAATTTAAAACAAAGGATAGAGAGTCTTTATTCGCTCAATTAAAACGACTTAATATTTGTCACATTTGGTTCGAACAGCTCATTACATATAATTTAACACGTTAATTTCTCCCTAATCCATTTACGAATATTGTCATTTGTTGGATTTAATATTTTTAATAAACCATCGATATAATATGGTTTTAAATCATCTGTAGTTTCTTTATCTTCTATCATTAATATCGTATTATATACTACTTTTAATAAGCGTTTATCATATGTTTCTTTGATATTTTGAAAAACAGTATCAATATTAATAGAGTCTTCTGCCGCATCTTTAAATAAATCAGGAGATTCTAAAGATAATACATTTTTATAAAGAGCCAAAGTATGAGTAATAGCGGTTTGTTCCGCTGCGGAATAAGTAATAATTAATTTTTCAATACCATTTATAGCACTTTTTAAAATATGATTATAAATTTTATTATCTTCGCTTTTATACCATTTATAATAGCGACGAATAGCATGAAATAAATAATATAAATCATCCTTACCATCACTATTATACCACCTCCAAACCCCTTGAAAATAAGATGGTGGATGTAAGCGTAATATATTATCACTAACACTAACCTTTGTACCTATAGGTGATTGTGATAATAAAGCTAATTGAACCATAACTTGTAAAGGTTCTAATATCATATCACTTCGTTCTTTTCGACTTGTAAGTTCCATATTATTATTACCTCTGTTTATGTGTTTATACTTTTTCATTAATTTATAAATTTTTTGTGTTTTTTTAATACCACCTATAACATTCCACCCCATATAAGCATAATTCATATATAATATTATACAATATTAAAAGTTATATAAAAGAACACCCTTTGATTATGTAGTATGGATTTACAAGAAGAAGAATTAAAAGAGTTTTTATTTCCAAAAGATGATCAAAGATTGAGTAAATTTAATGGATTTAATACAGAACAACAATTAAACAGTATTTTTATTGGTAGTGTAATAAGTGAAATAGGAGAAGACAAATATATTAGATTAAAATCTGGAGAGAATCAAACAGAAAAGGATAATTTAAAACAAATGTATCAACATGAAAATAATGAATTACGTGAAAGATTGAAAAGAATAGAAAATAACAAGAGAGAAAGGGAAAGAGAATATATAAGAGAAAAAACAGAGATTAGAGAAACTATTAGAACAGATTTAAATAACCAACACGCTCAAAAATATATCGATATGGAACAAGATATATTAAAATATAAAAATAGATGTGATGACTATACTGAAAAAAGGATGGATCATCAGACAGAAAATAATAATAAAATTCTTTTACAAAAAGATGAGATGGAGAGAAAGTTAGACGATCAGAGAAAAGATTATGAAGAGAAATTAGAAAAATTACGTGAAAAAATCGAGAATATGGTTGTATTAACATCAAATTCAACAAAGAAAGGGCAAGAGGGTGAAGATTGGACCTTTAATCAATTATTAAGGTTTTTTCCAAGAGCACAAATAGAAGATTGTCATTCTGTCAAACACAGAGGTGATTTTATAATTAAAGATAAATATATTGGAATGGTAGATTCGAAAAAATTCAAAGGTAATGTTGGGAAAAGAGATGTTGATAAATTCAAAAGCGATATGGAAACAAATAGTGATTTTCAATATGGTATATTATGTGCTCTTGATTATGGTATTGCTGCAAAGCAAGATTTATCATTAGATTTTGTAAGTGGTAAGCCTATTGTATATATTCATAAAGCTTGTGAAAATCCACAAAAAATATTAATGGCAAGTAATGTATGCAAATTAATATTGAAAAATATCGATTGTTTTGATATAACAAAAGAAGAAAACCAACTAGTCATAAAGGAAAAAACAAAATCAATCTTAAAAATCAAAAAAAAGATGATGAAACAAATTTCTGATTTTAGTGAAGGTATGTTAGAATTAATGGAGGAACAATGGACCGAACTAGAAGCTGTATTGAAACAAATTAATGTCAAGCTTTAATATATATGTGGTATTTTTGTAAATATAAAGATAGTTTAGGCAAACCAAAAAAAGGCCTACATTCATATAGAGTATTTGATATAGCGGTTATAGATGTTTTATTTACATTAATACTAGCTAAATTTATACAATATCATTTATTAGAAGAATGGGACTTTTTATTAATATTAGTTTGTTGTTTTTCAAGTGGAATTATATTACATAGAGTATTTTGTGTAAAAACTACAATAGATAAATTACTTTTTTCTTGATTTTCTAGTTTTTTTCTTTTTTAAAATAAAAAAATATAGTTTTTGGAGTTTTACTATTGTCATTTTATCGATTATTTTGGTAATGGTCTTGGAATTATATTTTTTTTTTGTTTTTTGTTTAAAAAGTCTTCTAGATGATGGGGAGTCTTTTAATTGTAATAATATTCTACGTTTAAATTCTTTGGTTGCTGTTTTTAATCTTTTTTTGTTATAGTCTGTTGCTAACCCTCCATTATCAATATGATTTCTAATTATAAAATTTTCAACATCTATCACTTTTCTTTTTCCAAATTGGTCATTTCTCCATAAACTTTTTTCTGTTATAGGTATATTATCAAACCCAGCTTCTATTACCGAGTCGTCGCCTATTATTGCCTTTATATTTTTCTGTAGGTTTCTTGTTTTTACCTTTTTTCTTGTTTTTACCTTTTTTCTTGTTTTCTTATTTGTCATTTATATTATAAAATATTTTTTTATAATATAATATAAAAATGTTTGATTACAATATGCGTTTAGTTTTAATAGGAGAATGTTCGGTTGGCAAAACTGCTTTCGCCTCTAAATTAACTTATGGTTATTATCATGATAAACATAATACAACAATAGGTGTAGATTACAGCGCAAAAACAATACCTATAAATAATGAAGCTATGGTTAAATGTCAATTATGGGATACAGCCGGTCAAGAAAAATTCGCACCTTTGATAAAAACATACTACAAGAATGTAGCAGGAGTTATATTGATATATGATGTAACACAAAGAAATACATATAATAGATTACATTATTGGATAAATGAAATACGAAAATATTCCCCTGTCGATTATCCAATATCAAAAATATTAATAGGTAATAAAATAGATTTGAATAGGGTTGTTAGTAAAGAAGAAGCTTCTACATTAGCAAAAAAAAATGGATTTATGTATAGAGAAATGAGTATAAAAAATGATTTTAATGTTGAAGAATCTTTGGTTGCTATAGCTCAAGATATTTATGAAAATAAGGAACAAAACAAAGGTATAACAAATAGCAATATAAAATATTCAACTTTGAAACTGGAAGGAACAAAAAATAGAGATAATTGTTGTTGTATTTTCTAATATTGATATAGTTGTTTTACTATAATAGAAAAAGACCAATCACGATCACTTAGATCAACTTCAAATCCTTTATCATTTAATAATTTAATACCAAATTTTACTAATTTAACAGGACCGAAATATTTTCTTTGTTGTAGCAATTTATCCGGATTTTTATAAATTATACTAGAATCATTATCTAACGGATTTCTAGTGACTGGAAACAAAGAGAGTACATCAGGAGAATTAGGAGAATTAAATATATCTTGGACCTTCCTGTGGTTGCCGTTTTCTATTTCGGAAACTGTATATTTTTGAGCTTTTGTTAAATTACTGCTTAAATCCTTATTTAACTCGTTAGTTGAACACTCTCTATCATCATTTCCCTCATCAGCAACATCTACACATTCATATCCAGGAATACCCTCACCAGCTGAATCATATTTTTGATACTTTCCTTTTCCATATTTTTTACTCATAGTTTGGGATTTATAATAACTTGGTTGTTTTATTCGAGTATCTACAGTATCTATTATTGATATTAAATCCTTATTTGGTTTATTATTATTAAAATCATCAAGAACTAATATAAAAGTTCTTGGACCTTTTATATCTACTGTTGATTTGGGAATAGTATATCCATCAAACATTTTATCTCCATTACCAATTGGTGTAATCCCTTCAGCAACAAGGAAGCCATCTGGAGGAGTTCTAGAACGACCAGGTATTGTATTACTATATTCTGTTGTTGTTTGTCTTGTCGGTGTGGGCCAAGTCCAAGTTGTTTTGTAAATAGGTCGCGAAGACGAATTTATATTTGAGTCCCATCTACAACCACTAGTATCATACCTGTAACTATATACAGTTGAATATTGTCCTCTAAACCCCATTAACCATCCTAAATTATAATTTACTTTCCCCCCTGGTCGTGGTGCTTCGGATTCTTGTTTGGCAGAACATGGGTTGCTTGTTGTTGTTGTCGTATCATACCATTTAAAATCTATAATAGTGGTAGGACTAAAATGATTACAAATTTTAATTTTATTATTATGTGATGTATATTTAAATTCTAGTAAAGGAAAAGGTAGATATAGATTAGAAACATCCAAAGCAGGAGGATGATTACCAGAAATATCATAATCTCCTCTAAATTTATAAATATCATTTGCATCTTTTAAATTCCAAATTTGTTCATTAATTTCAGCAACTAATTGTTGTTGTGAATAATTACCTTCTTCTAATGTTATTGTGTATATAGTATCCTGACCCAGAATTTTAAATTTAAATGAATCTGTTCCATAAGCTGGACTAAAGGTATACCATACATTAGGAATTTCAATATGGTCTAATGTAATAGAAATTACATTTGTTAATGGTTGTGAAAGATTTACAATATAATTTGTTGACGTATATAATCTTTTTTGGTTATACATTTTAGACAAAAAAGGTGAAGTTTCATTATTAGATGGATCACATGATGTTGAAACATTCGGTAAAAATTGTCTATGACTACTATCAAAATTAACTATTCGTGATATTTCTTGAATTTCAAATGGATTTTTTTTACCTTGAACAACACCTTTGGGAGCATACGTTTGGTCTAAAGGTTTTCTCACTTGCCCAATAATATTTTTTTCTTTATTTATAATTTGATTTATTTTAGCTTTTTCTTGCTCTTCATTTTGACTTTGAAATATGTCTGTTAAAACTTTACCCGCTTCACTTGTCTCTTTTTCATATACTTCAGTCCATGTCTCAGCATTAACATTTTCTGAATGTTCTAACAAGCGTTTTTCAGCATTATCAAAAAAAATTAAATGTTTTTCTTGATTTTTAAATTTTCTTTTTAACTCTAAAATTCGTCTATTTATTATACCTTTGTTAATAGGAATATATTCGAAATTCAAAATAGCAGCTAATTCTTCAATATCATAATTATAAACATTAAAATCTGTTTTTTTCTCCTCTTCTTGTTGTTTTTTGATTTGAGATTCCCTCCTTTTTATATAATTTTCAAAATGTCTTGTATTATTTGTTTGTTGTAGTCCATCTTTCAAAGCTTTATCATATTTACTGTTTAACTGTTGATATGTATTTGATTGTATTTTTTCATTTTTCCAATCTCCGTACTTGTTTTTACTCATTAATATATATACTTTATAATTTATTAAATAATAAAATTAATAATTTATAAAGTGTCTTTTTTTTAGTGCTTTTTTTCAAGTTCGTTTGTTCTGAAAATTGAATAACATATACTATAATAATAATGAATTATAAAATAACTAAATCAAAAATGTCTGAATCAAAAACGTCTGAATCAACTGAATCAAAAACGAATAGTGAATGTCAAATTTGTTGTGAAACATTTAATAATTCTACGAAAGCCAAGGTGTCGTGTGGTCATTGTAATTTAGATGCTTGTAAAAAATGTGTTAGAATGTATCTTCTTACCACCACTTCAGGAGCACATTGTATGGGATGTAAAAATGCTTGGGATAGAGATTTTACTCAAAAATCATTAAATAAATCATTCTTTAATGGTAGTTTTAAAAAAAGACGAAAAGAACTTTTATTTGAAGGTGAGAAAGCAAGATTTCCAGAAACGATGCCAGCTGTTGAAAATTATAAAAATATCCAAGTATGGCAAAAAGAACATGATGAATCTCAAATAGCAATCGACCAATTAAGGGAAAAAATATGGGAGATGGAAAGAGAAAAAAGAAAACTTGGTAATAATATTCGTAGAGCTAAAACAGGTGAAATTATTGATAAAAACAATCAAAGTAAATTTATTAGAAAATGTCCTGCTGATGCGTGTGAAGGATTTCTATCATCTGCCTGGAAATGTGGTGTATGTGATATTTGGGCGTGTTCCAAATGCTTTGAAGAAAAAGGTTACAATAAAGATACCGAACATACTTGTAACGCTAATGACTTGGCGTCTGCGGAGTTAATTAAAAAAGAAACAAAAGGTTGTCCTTCTTGTGGTACTCGTATATTCAAAATTAGTGGTTGTGACCAAATGTGGTGTACTGCTTGTCATATCGCGTTTTCCTGGAGAACTGGTATGCGTGTTAATGGTGTTATTCATAATCCTCACTTTTATCAGTTTCAAAGGGAAGGTGGTGGAGCCGTTGTACAAAATCCTGGAGCACAAATTTGTGGTGGGTTACCTACATATATGCAAATCAGGGACAGAATTAGAGCACTTCGACTTAACGCGGTATTTAGAAAGTGGTCTCCTATGGCTTTTAATAAATTATGTGGCAACGAAAATAATCATTCATATAATCGTTATACAAGATATGATCTTGCTTGGTATGATGGAATGTTCAGAAAAAATATACGAAATATCCATAGAGGAGCACAGCATTTCCAATATGCTATTCTAGATAGATTTAGACAACATTGCCAACATGCCTTAGATAATAAAGAATTAAGGATCAAATTTATATGTGGAGAAATTGACGAAGATAAAATGAAAACTCAATTAATAAAAAAGGATACACAATATAATAAAAGACAAGTATTATTACATGTTTATGAATTGATGGGAGCTGTTTACATCGAATCTCTTATTGGTATCCATAATACGATGTTAGAGTTTATTAATGAAAATAATTTTATTCAATATTCACCTAATCAAAGCCAGGAAGATAATGTTTTACAACTCTCACGTGTTCAGAAATGTTTGAAAAATATTCATACAAATATTATGAAAGTAGAAAGAGTGAGAATTTACTGTAATAATGAATTGTTTAAAATTAGTGGTATTTATAATCAATCTGTTGATATTATTGATGGAGAATATTCTACCCCAAAATTTAATAAAGAGAGATGTAAAAATGAGTTAACTAAAAAAAATTGTGGTGAATTACAACTTGAATATGTATATAATAATGAACGCCAAAAATGGGGTATCAAATGGGAAGATGGATATCATAGAAGACCTATTTATATGTAAATAGGTCACTAAACCACTTATAAATAAAATGTTGAAGATTTAAATTTTTTTTTAAACTTTGACAAATATGACCTTTCTTATTTTTACCACAAATAGAACATTTTTTAGGATTTGATTTATTATATGATATTTCTTTACTTCCTTCTGTTAATATTCTATTCCAAGGTATTATTACACAACCTTGACCTCTTTTAAAATGCTTATAACCATAAAATAAAATATTTTCTAAAAATCGCAAAACTATTTTTGCTTTTTCTTTTGATTTTATAATATCATTTCTTGATATAAAATCGGGGCTTTTGTAAATAAATTTATTTAATCTATCGTCATCGTACATCCTACTTCTATTTGAATATACCACTTCATTTTTTATTTTGCCTATTCCCATAATTTTATTAATATCATTATTCATTTCGATGATATAAATATATTTTTTACTAGGTATCTTTATAGACAACGGTTTATCTAATCCATAAGCACACCCTTGGTGCTGTTTTCTTTGTTTCCACTTAATATTTTCCAAATATGTTTTATTATTAAATCTTACCGATCCAATAAAGAAATCATGTTCCATTTTATATTATAATTCTCTCCAACTTTATATTTATCAATTTTTAACTAACATAGATATTTCATATAATTTTATAGAAATAGATTTTCCTTTGACTTCTTTCATTAATTTTAAATCATTAGGATCTTTTAAATATAATTCTAACATCATATATTGAAAGTCTTTATAATTGTTATAGTAATTACAAGCTAACTCTTGTATTTCATCATGTTTTTCCTGTAATTCTTTGGGGAATTTTCCTATACTGTTATAACATTTCGCATATTCTTTTGTTTTGTTTAAATGCATCAACATAATCACAATAGAAGGTAAAAATGTTTTCACTTCTTTTTTATTTTCTAACATTTCTTTTAGATGTTTTGCATTACAACTCATAAAGGTTCCATATGCTTGTTCGAATTTATCAAATATCCTTTTTTCCTTTTTGTGTTTTTTTAATTTCAATCTTTTAATAGCTGTATTTTCTAATGCTGCCTTTAAAAGAATAACACTATTATGATCTCCATTTTCAAAAGCTTTGTTTGCTAATGATAAATAGAAACTTATATTGTGTCTTACTTTTACAAGAGTGTTGGGTTTATTATCTGTGACAAGTATTAAATAAACAAGATTGGCAATAGCATTATTAAAAAACTCGGGTATTTTTGATTTTTCTCTATCTGTTAAATATGAATATAATCCACAAGTGCTTTTACGAAATGTTTTTGTTGATTTTTCTAATTTGATATCAAAATCTGTAGTAAAAAGATTTGATATCAAGCTCTTTAAACAATGTTTTTGTATACAACCTTCTTCCATACCTATATTAAATAAATCTTGACCTTCTAATGAAAGAGTTCTTGTTTTCATATAATTATTATATTTAAATTACTTTTATACCTATTCTTTGATACTCTCTATAACCAACTGATATATAATCAGTTTTATAGTTTTTTGACAAACATTTTTGAATAATGCCTTCTCTGTCAGCATAAACAATTTTTTTGATTCCTATCTCTTGTATCTTAGACAAGCAATTCGAACAAGGTGCTGAATAACCTGATATATTTTCAGTTGATGATTTATATCTTGCTATGTAAAGAGTTAGTTTATTCATTTTTCGACGTAATTTAGCGTCATAAAACATACCGCCCTTTTTTCCGTCTCCGGAAAGCGTTGGGGAACAAACTATGAATTGCCGCTATTTCTCCGTGACCCGAACAACGCACTTCATCTCCATATTTATTACGATGGCTATTAATATTCATCGATAGAACTTTACTGCCACTACAAATAGCCGCAGCTACTTTGGTATTTTGAGGAGAAAGACTGGCTTCCACCAACAACTTGTTGATTATACGATTTTGAGTGTTTGACATACTTGATATTATACATTATTATATTATGTTTAATATCATTCAATTTTCTAATATAAACAAGAACTCTTTATATTTCTTATAGTCTTGGCATCACAAAATTGACATATATCTTTATTTAATAACCTAATAGGAGCACAAAATCTATAACTTACTCGATCATTATAATATTCTGATGATGTTTTGTTATAAATATATTTATGATGAGCGTTACAAGTCATTAAATACGAGCATATTTCTTGTTCTATTTCTTTTGGAAGGTTATCCATATATATATATATATTAGTTGTTTTTCTATTTTATTTTTCTTAAAAAACTTTGTGTAGGTCGTAAATAGTTAGGTTTTTTTTTCTTACGCCTTTTTCTCTTTTTAATCTTTTGATTTTTAATAAATTGTTTATAATATTTTTGTATTGTTTTAATATGTTTAATTGTAGTTTTTGGTAAATTATCTCCATAAGTTCTAACGCTAAAATTAGTATATATATTGATATATTCATCCCAATTTGTAGCTCCCATACTGCTATTACAGTCTTTACATATAGGTAGTAAATTACCTATTGTAATTTCTCCTCCATTAGCTTCGGCAGTTATATGACCAGCGTGAAAGGTATTACAATATGTAAATGGAGTAATAGAATTTTTCCAACAACAAAAACATTTTGCTTCAATAAAATTTCCAATATAAGTTTTCCATACATCAAAACGTACTTGAGGAGAAATTTTTTTCTTTCTCTTTTTTGGTGTAACTGTTTTATCGTTTCTTTGATTTTTACATTTATGATTTGTAAATCCAGTAAGGGTTTTATATTGTTTATTGCATTTATCACAAGACCATGAAGTATCCATATATATATATAAATATTAAGCCTGGTTTAAGTGCCTTTTTTTTAGTGCCTTTTAAAAGGTTAAATATTTTTTTTTATGAAAGTTTGTTATATAATTTCTCTCCAACTTATCTAATTTGAAGTAGTCAAAAAGTGTTTTATCTGTTATTTCTTCAGGAAAGTCTTCAATCTTTGTAATATCTGGTAACATATCAAAGATATGTCTTTCTAGATATTTCATTCGGTATCTTGTTGATTCAAACATAGTTATAATAAAATTTGTGGAGAGAA
>Ga0209658_1001248_pt1 | contig 15881 bp, 16 predicted proteins | sample SaaInlV_150m_DNA_6_FD_184656 | JGI IMG/M metagenome (GOLD analysis project Ga0209658, IMG submission 184656) | Marine microbial communities from expanding oxygen minimum zones in the Saanich Inlet - SI037_S4LV_150m_DNA (SPAdes) (version 2) | ecosystem: Environmental > Aquatic > Marine >...
TATGCTTTTTTAATTTTTCTTGATTTTTCACATTTCATCATGGTATTGTCTTGTTTTAAATATCCTATTTTATTTGTTATATCTCTCATTCTAGTAAGATAGTCTTTTCTACAATTTTCTATTTTTTTGATAATAGAAAAAACATTAATATTATAAATATTTGAATAAGTATATCTTATTTTACGCGGAACAATAAATTGGTTTGTTTCTTTTATTTCTTTAATTTTGTTTTCTATATTTTTAATCTTTTCTTTTAAATCTGATTCGTCTATAGTTTCTTTTGTGTGACATTTACTGCGTGTAGATGCAAACATAAGATAATATCCCGATGAAAACTCACATACTGATTGCAATTTATCATATTGATGAGCCGAAATTTTGTGTGCTTCAGCTTGTGCGTCCAATTTCATATAACTAACTATTGCTAGTAAAAATGATATTATCGCATTTATAGTTGCGATTGCGATTGCTCCCCAAGATACACTAGCTACTCCAGTAGAAGAAACTGTTGCTAACGATGATAATGCCATAGCTGGCATCATTAACCAATTTAATTGTTGGTTTCTGTAATATTTTGATTCCATATAAATTAATTTTTGTCCGCGAACATAACTTGCTAAAATATCCATAGCAGAGGAATAATATTCACTTTCATCATAATATAAATTTTTCACGCTATCTCTAACGTTGGTGTATGATATTTTTCTGTAAGTTCCAGTAGTTTTGTAGTTTTCTTCGATTTCACTTTCATCATCCGACATGTTTAAAGGGTCTAATGTATCTAATTTTAACAGTCTTGAAGCTGTTGGGCTTATTTTAATTTTTTTTTTTATATCATGTGAAATATTTGAAATATCTAATAATTTCAAGCTTTTTTCAACTATTTCTATATTTATTTTATTGTTTGACGCATCCATATAAATAGTTATTATTATTTATTTTCATTAGCATCTGTTAGTGCTTGTTTAATTTGAATATGTTCTGCTATATTTCTCTTTAATTTCTCCTTTATCTTATCTCGTTGTCCTGTTTCTTCTGTCATACTATTTAATATTTGCTGCCATTCATTTAATAGTTTGGGATCTTGTACATAATTTGGGTGAAGTTTTTCCCAATCTGTAAGTTTAGATGTTTGTTTCATTTTTATGTTATATATAGTTTCATCTATCTTTTCATTATTTGAATCTTTTGACCATTTATTATCTTCTTTAACATAGAATTGTAGGCGCTTTTTATCGCTGCAATGAATAGGTCTTTCTGTTGGTTTTAAATCTTTTAGTTGTTTCGCAAATATATTTGTTACGCCTTCCACAAATCCATTATTTTTTGAATACTGTAAATCTTCCAATGATACATGAACTTGATTTATAAAATCTGTTAGATTCATGGCATTTTTACATTGTTCATTCAAAAATAAATTTATTGAAATTGTATTATTGTTATTATTGCCGATTTTGGGCATCATCTTCGTATTTGTCTCAATTGATTGTTTTAATAGCTCAATTGTTTCATTTTGTTGTTTTAATTGCTGCATTAAGATGTCCTTTAATGAAAAGTCATCATCTAGTTTTTCGTTTTTTTCAAAAACTGTCGTGCCTTTTTTTAAGTTGGCCTCAGATGGTAACCCTATGGTAACTCTGCCTTTTTTCCCACAAAAAAATTCTTGTTGTAATACACATTTTTTCTTATGCCTTGATAACCCACTCTTAAATTTATAACCTTTTTCGCATAATTTACATACAAATTCAACAAATTTTTTTTTCTTCGCAATATTTGGGGTTTTTTTGTGTTTTGCAGTCAAAAGGTGTCTATTAAAATCCTTCCTGTTAGACGATAAGAAGTCACATTTTTTACAATTAAATTTTTTGGGGTTTTTTGGGGTTTTTTCGTTATCATTTTGCATATATATATATGGTAACAAAAAAAACCCCTAAATCGTTTGAAAATATGTTAAAAAAAAAGTCAGTCACAAAATATTTTAGTGGTTTAGGTTTATTGCCTACATTATGCTCTTTGGCGTTTTTTGCACTTTTTTTCAGAAAGTACTTATATGAAATTTAGCATTTTGGACATTTATAAATGTCCAAAACACAATATATGGACAAAGATTATATAGCAAAAACTGTCGTGCCTTTTTTTAAGTAAATCTCATGGAATAATTTAAGATTTTTAATATTTATTTTATATGTCTATTAATAAATGATCAATCTATTTTTTAAGTAAATGTTCAATTTCCTTTGACCACATCTTCGTATTTGTTTCAATTGATTGTTTTAATAACTCAATTGTGTCGTTTTGTTGTTTTAATTGTTGCGTTAAGATGTCGTTTTGTTGTTTTAATTGCTGCATTACGATGTCATTTAGTGAAACAGTATCGTCTTGTTTTTCGTTTTTTCCAAAAACTGTAGTGCCTTTTTTTAAGTTGGTATCAAATGGTAACACTATGGTAACTCCGTCTTTTTTCCCACAAAAAAATTCTTCTTGAAATACACATTTTTTCTTATGTCTAGATAACCCGCTTTTATATTTATAGCTTTTATCACAAAAAATACATACAATTTTTTTATTTTCAGCCCCTTTGGTGGATTTTGTGTGTTTTGCAGTCAAAATATGTTTATTCCAGTCCTTTTTATCGTTAGTACTATAGTCACATTTTTTACAATGGAAAGTTTTCAAGGGGTTTGCGGATTTTTCGTTATCAATTTTCATATATATAATGATAACATAAAAATCCGCTAAGTCGTTTTAAAATATACTTTAAAATTAGTCACAAAATATTTTAGTGGTTAGGTTTATAACCTACATTATGCTCTTTGGCGTTTTTTGCCCCTTTTTTCAGAAAGAACTTTATATGGACAAATATTATATAGCAAAAAGTGTCGTGCCTTTTTTTAAGTAAATCTCATGATAATAATTTAAAGATTTTTTACTACTTATTTTTAAATGTCTATTAATCAACAAATAATCAAAGATTTTTTAAATAAATGTTCAATAGTTTTTGATGATTTTTCACAACTTGATGGATTGTTAATACCCCGAGATTTATTATTGTCCAATGAAAAATATGAATACGTTAAAGATGATATTGAAAAAATGAAAAAATTATACAGTAGTGGTTCTCTGACAGCATTACAAAAAAATGCCGAAGCTAGTCAAAAATGGCCGTTGTTGAATCTTGTCAGACAAATCCTGAAAAGTAATAATTTTAAAATGGATCCTATAAGAAAAAGCAACGGTTACACAAAAGAAGGGAAAAAAAAATATTTACGATTCTTTGCTATAAAACAAATTAAAGAGAAGGAAACACAAGAAGCTGAAGCAGTATAATTCGTATTTAGGGATAGATTTAATTAAAATATGAATTATATATATATATATATATATGGCTATGAATAATAATCAACCACCAGTAGGCCAACCGATGTTGGCGGATCACCCAGTTGCTCCAGTTGCTCCAGTTGCTCCAGTTGCTCCAGTTGCTCCAGTTGCTCCAGTTGCTCAAATTGCTGAGGTTCAACAACTAACAGAACAAGAGATGTGGGATAGTTGGGATGACGGACACGAAACAGAATATTGGTCTTTTATGAAATGTGTGGAGAAAGGGGAAATACAAGGCAAAGCTGTAGGAAACACACTTTTATTTGAAACAGACACCTATTCTCCTCTCCTCGCTAGCACTAATATAATGACAATATTGGAAGAAGTTACAGCCCGAATGGGCAACTTAGATTCCTGTATTAGAAGAACGGTTTTTGGGTATTTACGAGTTGTAGATTTTTCACTGACTGACTCACAACAACAAAAAATGAAAGTTGCGACAAGAGACGAAAGACGCAAATCAAGGGAAGCATCGGCGACGGCACGTTTCAGTGGAAAAACAGGGAGCCCCGTGAACCTGGAAAGAACTAGTGCAGTAAACTCAAATTATTCACAAACTGTTGTAAGACCGCATAACGATGAAAAAAAAACAAAAGGTATTGAAGATAATAAGTTAATTACAATTTGTGCAGTTTCTTTTTTAATAGATAGAAAAATAACGGCATCTGTTAATGATTCTGGTGTGTGGGGTTTTGAATTAACCGACTCTTTAACCTATACAGACCTTGTCTGCGTTCAGAAAATTGCGGGACAAATCACGTCATTAATGGGAACAATGAGGGATGTTATGAATGGTTTAGTATCAATAAATAGCCATGTCCAGGAGGACGCAAATAAGATACTGGGTTCTATGACAGACGATCAAAAATGTTTTTTATTATTTATATTATTATCCAGAGCAAATAGAGGACTTGACGTGGTGGATAACCTTGTTATGCGTATTATTAGAGAGCTTGATGATTTTTTTTTAGAGAAAGTTGGGTTTGGGGAAGAAGAAGTTATAAAACACCTAGCAAAAAGCACGGGGTATGTTGCCCACTTGTGTAAGTATATAATATATACAAGTGGTGTTGAAACTATGAAATATTCGTTAATTAAAGGACAAAGGAAAGCGAATGAAAAGGTGGTAGGATCTCCAGAAGCGCAATCAAAATTGGTAGCACTATTTATGAGGGCTGATCCTAGAGAGCAAACAGCTGTAAGTTCAAACACTATGCCCTTTATAGCAGCTTTTGATGTTCATAATATAGGGGTCTTGCCTCCAGATGACAAAGAAGGAAAAAGCATCAAAAGAAAAATAATGACAAAGAAGGAAAAAGCAATTACAACTGAAACATGGGAACAGTTTTCTAACATTTTGGATAACATTGTGTTGGTTGAAGGACGGGTTGATTTTGAAATTTTACACGTTAAATATAGGACGCTAATTGATGGTACCGTAAATGAAGAGACCGACAAAGAAAAAAAAAAGGTATTGCGTAGTATTAAAGAACTTATTGATTTTGAAGACAAAATAGAAAAAGAAAAAGATGAAGAATATGAAAAAGATAAAATGCGCGAAACATTTGAAAAGAGCATATATTTTTTCACCGACGCTAGAGCACGAACCAGAACAGGTGGAAATGTCCCTTTACTTTGTGAAAATTTATGTAATAATGAACTTGATATAGAAGAATCCCAAAAACTTATGGTTTCAATGTGTTTAACATTATTAGAGAAGAAGAAGAAGTTATCAAAGAAGAAGAAGTTATCAAAGAAGAAGGAGTTATCAAAGAAGAAGGTTAAACAAATATATACTGAAAGGACATGTAAAAGTACGGGTGTAACACATACGAAAAGAAATAGTATCGAAGCCTGTGAATTTTGTAGTCCTATATTAGGTCTATTGGACACTTGTGGAGAAGCAGGAATTGATTTGTATTATGGAGCAATTGAAGACACAGCGGAAAATAAGAGGTTAATAAATATCTTTAATAAAGAAGTATTCGGGTATACCCAACGTGCTTTGAATACTGTTGAAGACGATGAAGACGATGAAGACGATGAAGACGATGAAGACGATGAAGACGATGAAGACATGGAAGAAGAAGCACAAGAAAAAAGTTCAAGAAAGAAACGGAAAAGGCCAAAAAAGAGCCGAAACGTCGTATATAAAATGATAAATAAGGCGTTAAATGAACTTGCTACTAAAATTGGGGAGCTTGTAGGTAAGCAAGAGATAAAAATTAGGGATATCCTAAAATTTGAATCTTTACCTGATTCTGTTATACTAAAAATGATTAAAATTTTTGAGATGGATGGGGGGGATGGATTTGACGATTTAGTATGTCAAATTATGGCATATAATATATTAGAGGAAATACAGGAAATAACTAAATCGGACGATGACGATGAAGGGATGGATATGCGGTTTACTGATAATATTTACGCGTCACTGCAAAAAGTTATTACAAAATTATCGCCTGGTGATGTGGCAAACGATTGGAGACAAACAGTTGGGTGGTTGAGTTCTTTACTTGCCCCAATAACCCGTGATGGTAAATTGGGGCGAGGAGTTGAGTTAGAACATCTTCTCGCTATAGCTGTACAAATAATTGTAGCAGGGGGGCTTCCAGAGGCAACAACAGAAGAAGGAAAGAATATCATAATGCAAATGCTTATGCACCATTTACTCTCTTTTCCTAGCACAGAAATTAAACCAGGGTTATCATTGGCACTAATGGGATTAACGGGATTTACTGCGAAACTTGGAAAATTTTTGTTTTCTGATCCAAATGGGGAATTGACCATAACCACCATTGACGATTTTTATGATTTTTTTACATCAAGATACCATCTAACAAAGAATGAATTACTATTATCGTATATGGACCCAAATCAAATTAAATCAGACCTCAATATGATAAGAATGTCGGCACTGGGAATAATGAATAGAGGGGAACCTATTTTTCGGCCAGATAGAACTACCGTGGTAAACTTTACATATTCTTTAGTTTCATGTATTACAACAGCAAATCAAGATATATTGAGAAAAGCAGCAATGGGACAATTACATAAATGCGTAATAGAAAGGGGTAATGTCTATGATGAAAATGGCAAATTAAAAGCTATTAGAATACTTGGAGACCGTACTAAAGTTCTAGAGAAATGGATGTTTGGGTTAACGGGAGGGACTCAAGTGGTTAGTGGTTGTCAGTTAGATAAAGAGGATGTTGTTATTTTTTATAGAGAAGACCCAGACTCCTTGGACGGCGAGAATAAGATATATATGAAAATATTATTGAAAGAGATAACAACCGTCGATTTAAAACAAAAGTTATTGACCATACAAGGAATTGGTCGCATGACCCCGGGGGAAAAGCATATAGAAAGTTGTATGTATACAAAGTTGCGTCATAGAGCACAAGATGGAAAGTTGTTAAAAAAAAATAACGATCCCAATTCGAGAACAGCATCTTTAAATAGGGTGAGGACGAAAGAAAAGTTTTTCTGGGAAAACCCTGATGGAGAGAGAGTAAGGGGTCGGTTTTCGGCAGAAGATGGTGATTCGTATTCAGCATTTGAAACAGGGTGTATTTGTTTGGATTCAATTAGTGGTAGAAGTAAATGCATATCTAGAGGTGACAAAATGCGGGCTAAATTAGGTGATTTGAAAGGAATGAGTATTACTAATGATTTAAAGGATATATTAAATGCAACTATGGTAGGCAAACCAGTATTATTAACTGTAGTGGATTGTGGGTTTAGTTTAAACAAATTCGACATAGATGAACTCTTAGACGAATACAAACCGAATGGTTTAATGGAAAAAGCACCAACGGGTATGGGTAATGATAGTATGCAAGATTTTCATACTCTGTGTAATCACAAGGGTAAAAGTAAATTTATACTATGTGAATTAAAATGTCGCACATCTGTGCACGACAAGTTGAAAGTAGTAGCAAAAGCAAAAGCAGATGGTGCTCCGAGTCAATACCAATTACTAAAATCAGGACATGAGTATTTTCAACAATTAGTTGAGAGTGTAGATGAGGAAGAAGACGAAAGTTACGATAGTTTGCCAGAACTTGACGATGATGAGGATATCGAATTGGTTATGGAGCAAGGCCGCAACCAAGTCGGTGTTAGTCGTGCAGAAGCAGTAAAAGCTTTGAAATCGAATGATAATGATGTCATCAAAGCATTGATGGCCCTTGACGATAGTATGCCAGAACTTCGAGGGAGTGATGATGATGATGATGATGATGATATGGAAATTGTAGATGGGGGTGGAGTACGGAAAAGTATTAGGTGGACTAGACGCCATAAAAAAAAGAAAGGGAACACCAGAAGAAAAAGAAAATATAACAAAAAAACAAAGGGTAGGAAAAGACGAAGAAAAAAGCGAACACGAAGAAAATAATCGCGTTTTTAAACATTATAATAAAATATAAATAATTATTATAATGGAAAATAAACAGGCAGTAGCGGTAGCAGTAGGAGTAGGGGCTGTTGGAACAGCTTTAGCATATTTAGGATATTCTGTATATAATAAAAATGAAGATATTTCAAATTTAACAGAAGATGTTTCAAATTTGACAGAAGAAGTAACAAAGCCTTGGTGGTCAAATTTATGGACTAATAGCAATACAGAACCGTCGATGTATAATGAAGTAGATAAAGTAGATGAAACAGTTCAGTTGAAAGAAGCTTTAAAGAAAGAAAAAAATGTAAAAATAGAAAAGAAAGACCCCAAGGTGTGGCAATCCTTTTGGAAGGGTGAATATGACGATGCTAAGAAAAAGGACGAGGAATAAAAATTTATTAATTATTAAATTTTTATTTAAAATTTGGGAGGCTCATCACTAGGTTTGCGACCGGAAGACCGTTGACCATGAACAACAATCCAATCGCCCCCAACTCTTTGTAAAACACTAGTGAAAACGGCGACATCATCGTTAGCTTGTCCCATATAATTAAACTTATTATGAGCAGTATAACAAACAAAAGCCATATCACCACAAACCTGTAGCTTGTTAAGACTAACAAGATGACTATCTTCTACACTAACATTAGGATTATTCATCATCTCGTTCCAAGCTGATTTGGTTAATGGATTTCCAGTAGGGCGGATAAAAACACAATCATCTCCCATATGTTTCATACCAAGAGAATGGTCTTTATGACACATATCCTCAACAATAGATTTAATCTTTTCCTCGTCAGTCTTCATCACCATATCTCTAATGGGGGTAATTACAGGGGGACAGGCAACAAGTTCTCCAAGAAAGTCAAAAGTTCCATCTTTGTGGCGGTGTTTGATATAACCTTCCTGATCCTCTTTGCTCTCCCACTCTTGCCAAATTATAACTTGGTTGTTATTTTCTCTAGACTCATACATATTAAGAGATTTACATCCTTTCCATGCCCTGGTGATACTAAGTCCATTCTCCCCATTACAGAAAGTAACAAACTTGTCCTTGGACTCGGTGTCCTTTAAGGTAAATACAGCAGAAACGCGATAACTAGAAGTAGTCATTTATAAATATATATTTAAACTTTATTTAAGTAGTTTAAACAAATTATCGATATTAACCCGACGGCTTTATAATATTTCATAAACAATTTAAGAAAACCGATGAATAACATATACATATGTCAGCGTTTGAGATGTTAAATTATGTTAACCCTATGAGTATAATGGATAGCTGTGTTTCTTGGATGGGATTTAATTCCATACATACTTTTTTAAATTTAAAAATGGAGAGAAATATGTCAAACAACTTTACAGCTTTGTTTCATGCGTGTGGTAGTTCGTTAATGGCATTATCATATTTATTAACACAAAATGAACAAATGTATTATATTTTGAAAAAATTTAGTACGGGCTATTTTTTATATGATACATGTCATACTGCCAAATATATAAAGCAACCATTAAGTTCTATGTATATGTATCATCACTTAGCAACAACATATTATATACATCAAAATCCCAAAATATATAAAACAGGACAAATAATGTTTTTAGCAGAACTATCAAATATACCAAGTTATTTTGTGTATTATTACTTAAAAAACAGTAAGAATACAAAAAAAATAAATATGTTGAAAAAATTGCAGTTTTGTCTTTATACATTTATCAGGTTACCAATTTTATCTTATTATACTTATGATGTATTAAAAAACGCGAAAAATAAAAACCCAGGATTTGTGGTATTACCTGTTTATTTTATGGGAATAATGTGGTCGTATAGTTTATGGAAAAAGATGCGTTGTTAATTTCCAGATATATCCTCAATTATAATTTCAATATTATTGATTACAGTTTCTTCGATTTCTTGGGTAGTTTCTTCTGTAGTTTCTTCGGTATCGTCTAATGTTACTGACTTAATAATTGAATTTCTTGGAGACAGACTATCATCGGATGTATTATCACTATCTGTATAGTCATCTACGACATTATGTGCTTGATTTAGAGAACCCAATAAATCACTCATAGTTTCTTCTATGTTTGTAACATTAAATTTGTTTTTGACAATTTCTGCTTGCGTTCTTTTTTGCGCGAGTTCAAACATTTGGTTGACTTCTTTATTTTGTTTTAACTGTGCCTTTTCAAATTCTTTTCTAGTTTCTTGAATAATTTTAAACCTTTCAGTTTCTCTTTCATTCATGGCTTTTTGTAGTCTTGCGGATTCTTCGTCTGCTTCTTTCTTTGCTTCTAGTCTGGCAATTTGTGCTCTTCTTTTAATTTCTGCCTCTTTATCTCTATAAATTTTGATGGGTCTGATATCGAGTATTTCTGGTCTAAAGAAATCATAATCATTTGTTGGGTTACCACTAGCATCTTTTCCTGGTTCTGGGAATCTTTTTACAAAAGATGAAATAATATCTTCGGGAATATCTGGACTTTGTTCGATTAATCTATCAAGTTCAAATCTACAATTGGTAATGAAAATAGATCCATCATCAGTTCTTTCTTTTATTGGAAGACTAAGTTCTACACTGATATTTCTAGCAAATTTAGAATATGCGAGACTGGCAGCTCTATGCCCTTCCAATAATTCGGATACTCTTAGAAACTGTCCGACCGTTGTAATTAATCCAGCTGAAAGATTTAAAAATCCGATACCAAGAGGTACATATTCTTTCCACGCGTCTGGAAAAGAACCTTGTGCGAAGTTAGCAGTTCCTGTAACAGTTGATATAACAATTACAGGTAAGGCAAACCACATATTTTGTGTATTAAATTTTTTAAATGATTTATCGTGTAAATATCTGTAACTAGAACCGATTTCAGACCATCGTTTAAGTATAAGTTCTTGTTGATGATGCCAAACAGGTAAGGCATCGTTTTCTTTATTTTTGGGAGTATCGGGTATTTTTATCCGCGGTGTTGTTTTTTCACTCATTTATATATTCTTTATTTTTTTAATTTCAAATGATATGACGAATCAATTATGCTAAATATTTTTAAAATATATGAAATTCACTTAAAAAATAAAAAATATTTTATATATAATGTTTTGGGGCACGCCAGATGTAAGTGTGAGTTTTTGCGAAAATAAGTATATTGTAAGTGATTATATTGCTGAATATTATAATACAATGTCAGCTTTATCGTATGTAATAGTGGGATTATTATTTTATAAGACAAAATTGAAAAAATTAAGTAAAATAATAATTTTATTGGGGATGGGAACAGCTTTATTGCATAGTACATTAAGATTTTACGGACAATGGTTAGACGAAATTTCGATGTTAATATTAAGTTTTTATATAATAAAGGAAATAAGACAAATGAGATTTGGTTTTACGACTAGTGAGTGGTATCTATTACTTCTTATTTTCCCTTATTTTTTATTTGAAAGGTATTTTTCATATTTTTTTATTGTATTTTCATCGTTACAAATATACACTTATACAATTTGTAGGAAAAATTACGATGAATGTACTCGTCAAGTCTATTATTTGATAAAAGCATATTTAATAGTATTAATATTGTCGAGTATTTGTTGGTTAGGTGATCAATTATTTTGTGATTATGTCCAAAATTATCAACTACATGCTGTATGGCACGTGGGAACATCCTTAGCATTGTTTTTTGGGTTGTTGGCATTAATAATTTAATCTTTAGTAATATTAAATGTGGCAATTTTTAATGGGATTTGGTGCGGGTGTTTATGTAGGAACTTCATATGACTGTAAGCCAACTGTAAGTTTTATAACAAATTTTATAAAAAATAATGTACCAAAGGAGGCTTTACCAAAAAAAAAGGATGACAAAAAATAATTTATTAATTAATAAGTTAAATTATTTTTTAGATAGGGATGGGATACTATATTCACCATCATCAACGATATATTTGGCTATAATTTTAGGATTAACAGTATTATTTAAAACATCTTGAGGATGATAGACGTTATGTGTGTCGTCAATATAATAAATAATACCCTTAATATCCTGAGCCCACACAGTTTTCTTTGTATGTGTGGGTTTTTCTTGTTCTTTATTGATTTCGCCATGTGGAATTCCTTTTGTATGTGTTCCGCAAAATTTATCATTACCTTTTTTTCTTCTAGTGCATTGTTCGTTGTTTGCTCGTAATGCACAACATCTTTCAAAAAAGGGTACAACATTTTTGACTCTTTTTCTTTTTTGGAAATCTATTTTTGTGAATTCAACTGGTTGATAATCATATACAAATTGTAAAAGTATATTACTTTTATTTTCTGGTATATTTAATCCAGTAACAACTTCCTTGATGTCATTTTTAAATTGTTGAAGATAAGTTCTTGTTTTTGTATTTATGCGTTTCTCCATGGTTTTATTATATTATTATTGTGTGATATATTGAAATCAATTTTATAATAGCAATTAATGGAACTTAAAGAGTCATTAAAAATGGCGCTACGTTGGAAGGTAGAAATAATCCAAATAATAATAAAGCATTAATCCATAATTGTACGGGTAAAATTTTATCTGCGGGCATACTTGGAAATAAAAAGGATCCAATAGAAAAAAACCCATTTATAGCTAAAAATAAAGCAAGAATCATCATATATTTATTCATAGATATATAATGGTTATATTATTTTATATTGTAATTAACTGAATCCAAATCCCAAAAAGGTCCAAGAGTGTTGTTATCTACTATATGAATGGATAATGATGTAAATGAATTAAATTTTTTCAAAATATACTCTGTTTTGGAGACAAAATATCCGTGTCTTTTTTTATTTTCAAAATTAGAAATGGTAATGCTATCATATACCTCAGCCCATTTACCTTTACCCTTATTAAGTTTAGTAATAATTTTTTTTGTGGGTTTGTTTACGTCTTCCATAAGATTAACATATGGTATCATAGGATCCGTTTTTCTATCTAAAACAACTCTATAATTTCCTAAAAATATAGCAAATCTAACAAGTCCTCCTTGAATATATTGTCCGTTTTCATCGGTGATAGATTTATTAAATATTTCTCTTTTTTCATAATTACTTGACCATCCGGCGTGGCGTACAGCTTTTTCAAAAGTATTAAAATAATAGTATGGTCCAAATAATCTAACAGCACTTGCTTTAATGCCCATAGTGGCTATATAATTTAATAATTCTTGTGATTCGCCAATATAAGCAACGGACGGGATATCGATACATAATTTATTTTTGTCTTTTAAATAGATAAGTTTTGTATTTTGTAAAAATAAATTAGTAACAGATTTATGAATATCAAATGTAATATATTTTTTTTGATTGCATATTTCATCCATAATACTCCATACATAATGATGTTTATTGTCATTTAATATTTCTGGTAAAATAAGAACACTGTGAAATTCAATATTATAAAATATAAATATACCGTATTTATTCTCAATATAGCCTTTTGGGTTATATGATTTATCAAATAATGTTTTTATCATTTTTTTTGCGGTATCTAAAACATCTCCGGATTTGTATATTTCAAAAGGGAAAATACAAATATTTCCTGCTTTTTTTGTATTTTTTGGATATTTATATAATAAATATTGTAAAAAAGGGTGCTGTATAATTTTGTTAGGTTTGCTTTCTATTATTTTGAAACAACAAATATTAATATGTGTGTCTTTTTTTGGTGATAAATTATGAAAATCTGTTTTGAGATGTCTATGAATATCATATGTATAATAATTATCGGGTAAATATTTTTTTTGTGTTGAGTTGAAATCTTTTTGTTCTTTACCCGAACTTATATTTTCCAATTTTATTTTCGTATTTTCCATTTATATATATTTAGTATTTATTTTTTAATTTTTCTTTTAATGTTTTCTTTTTCTTTTTCTTTTCGTGATTCCATAATATATTTTGAGAGTTCGTCAACCATTCTTTGGTCGTTTTTGAAAAATTGTGTCAGAGATATGAGAAGGTGTTTTTTGCTTAATGGTGCTTTTGTTTTTGTTTTATTATAAATAAGTTGTCCGTCTGGTACATTTAGAGCATCTATATCTTGTGTTTTCATAATGCCTACTAAATTGTTAGTGAGTTCTTTCTTTAATTTTCTTCTATCTCTTATTTCTTTCTGTAAAGTTCTTATTTGGTTATCCATATCTAACCAAGTTTTGACATTTTCAAGTAAATTTTCTTGATCATTCATTATATTAAATACATATAAATTTTTTAAGTAATTAATATAATAATTGTGTATTTGTTGAATTAAACGATAACTATGTTTTGACCTGTTAATGGGGTATTCATCAAATTGTTTATTTGTTCTACTTTAGTTTTACACTGTTTATAATGTGATTTACAAACTCCTTCTTTGTATATTTTTTTACACGTACATTGTATGTTTTTTTTCTTACCTTTCGTAAATATATATTTACACATATTTGGCGTTGCGATGCATTTATTTGATGATAGTTTTTCCTTCTCTTTTAAAACTTTCTTAGCTTCACGTGATTCAAGTATCTTAGCGTGGCCTTCACAATGCTTTGCTAAACATTTTTTACCACATGTAACTCCTTTCCTTTTACCAGATAAAAATGTATATCCGCAAATATTAGATTTGTATTGATATTTTTTCGGCCAATTAACACCGGTTATATTTTCATAATTAGTTCTACAAGGTAATAGACCTTTTTGTATTGTTCTGCAGTACGGGCATTTAATTTCACTATGTGATAATTTTTGAGTTTCTAAATGATGTGAATGTGTTTTTTGATATTTTACTTCGTTAAATATTGAATTATAGTTGAATTTATGAGTGCATGATAATTCAATAGGGTTATCATCCAAGGGTAAATTTGAAATCAAACAAAGTTCGTCATCACATGAAGAATCTTGTGATAATAGTTGATATAATTCCTTTTGAAAATCTATATGTTGATCGTTGTCTTGAGGGTTCTGCATATAATTTAATTATTTTTTTCTCTTTATATGATTTATACTATGTCAATGAATTTAGGAACAATCTGGAGCAACAAGAAAATACAAAATAATAGAATTTTCAAAAATACTTCTATAAAAAGGAATAACGTAATTAAAGTTCCTCAAGTACAAATAATAAATGTAAGTGGAACTGCAAGTAAATCATATTGGGGTGGTGTTGTTTGGATGTTTTTTCATACAATATCTGTAAGAATTAATGGTGATTATTATAGTAATAATCATCAATATGTGTGGGATTTTATAAAAAAAATTTGTAAAACATTACCTTGTCCTTATTGTCAGCAACATGCTAGTGTATATGTTGATAAAATTGCGATACATCAAATAAATACAAAGGATAAATTAAAAACGGTTTTGTTTAATTTTCATAATTCGGTAAATAACAGAATAGGGAAAAAGTCAGAAAATATATCTATTTTGAACAAATATAACAAAGCGAACGTCAAGGCAATTTTTGATCTTTTTGAACAAAGATTTTTTCATTCGTATATTGGTACAAGAACTTTTAATGATTGGATAAAAAATGCTGTAAAAAAGGAATATTATGATTTTTTTAATAATGTAAGAACAAAATTTTAATTAATCGTAAGTACATTTAAACTTTTGTTTCCCCAAAACACATTTGCCTTTAATATCATCTTCACCATAATACGTCCAAGTCGGGTTAACAGCATTAATAGCAAAAAACCAAGCAACCCCTAAACCTGTTCCTAATACTGCGCCTACAAAAACATCGATGTGTTTATCGCAAGAGTGTATCATTCTAAAAATACAATTTATTATAGCTAAAATTCCAATAACTATTAAAAATATTATGCCTTCTTGGGGTGGTGTTGAATTACTTCCTACACCCATAGCTATATAACTGATTGTGAACGCGTGGAAAAGAGCATTTAGAGATGGGATACTAGTTAATTCAATCGTTTGTGAAGCAAAAGGTCCGTGAAAAACGTTACAATAATCAGGAACAGTTGATTTTGTAGAACCAGCAATAACCCTCATACGGTTAGACGTAGACATATCTGGTCTATCCCATTTCCTTTCTTTACCTTCTTTGTATCGTGAGTCGTCTTGTTTATTAAACATCGATTTAA
>Ga0209658_1001264_pt1 | contig 15710 bp, 16 predicted proteins | sample SaaInlV_150m_DNA_6_FD_184656 | JGI IMG/M metagenome (GOLD analysis project Ga0209658, IMG submission 184656) | Marine microbial communities from expanding oxygen minimum zones in the Saanich Inlet - SI037_S4LV_150m_DNA (SPAdes) (version 2) | ecosystem: Environmental > Aquatic > Marine >...
ATGGTCCAGGACAGCCTCTATTTGTGATAGCGTGGGGTATATTAATAATGTTAAATAGCAATAGATAAAAAACGGCGTTTTAAATCTTCAAGGGTGTAAATGAGAACCATTTTCGTATCTCTGGTATGAGTTTCATTATTTGAGTTTGTATTTCAGTATTTTGGTCTAATTCATATAGCGTATAGGTATTTTTATTTTCCAAATCTAATATGCTAATAATTTTATCAGTAATATCATCTTGTTCTTTTTTATACAATTCACTTTTCAATCGCATGGTTGCTGTATAATTTACATAAATAATATTTAAGTAAATTATAATTTATAATTATTTTGTGCGAACTTAAATATTCAAAGGTGTATATATTTTTACATCATTGTTTTGTTTCGTTTTAGTCGGTGCAATTTATTCAAATAAATCAATAATGTTGATTATATTGTTTCCTGCTGTTTCGTTTTAGTCTGTGCAATTTTGTCCAATAAATCAATAATCTCGATTATATCGTTTCCTGCTGCTTCGTTTATAATTTTACTACATAAATGATGTGCTGAATTATTCAATGTATTCATTTTATATATATCAAGTTTAATATCCAAATAACATTTTTTATATTTATAAAAACCAAATCTACTTTTCTCTTTTTCAGTTGAACGATTCTTCATTACTATATACATAAATTCATTTGTATTGATTTTTTCACATAATATTTCAGTTTGGGTTGATTCTCTATTAACACCAGATATACTTACCTTAATATTATTTAACATTAACACGGACATCGGGCCACCCATATAAAATTCAATGAATGGTTTACACGTTTCTATTATTTTTCCAACTTCTACTTCTAATTCGTATGTTTTTTCTATTATATGATTATGATGTACACTGCTTCTAGTAAACTCTGGTTTAACCAGTTCCGGATTTTTTTGAATAACATACTTTTCTAATGCTTCAAACTTATCACTTCCGGCATTAGCATCATCACGAAAAAGTTGTATTCCAAATGGACCTACTAAATCAATAGTACTTATACAATCTTTTATCCAAAGTTTTTCATTGTGTATAGTTAGACACTGCGGGCATTTTTTTATATAAAATTCACCCTTTTTATCCCCTTTAAATTCGGATCCTCTATAATTCCAACATTGTTTTTCATCTAAACAAAAAAAGCAAGTCTTACTTTTAACTATTTCTTCAATTTCCAAGGCAATTTTTTGTTGATATCTATCGCCCGTTTTATACATTTCAATAAATGAAATTATTTCATTTTTGATACATAAATTATAATCTGTCATATACATATTTGAATATTTAAATTCTCGGATTATTATATATGTGGTTTCATTTGTTATTGGCCTTATCGCAACTATATTTAACTCAATCTAGTAATTGCGTGTGTACTACAGTGGATTGTCCGGTGGAAGGTTCTAATAAGATCATCATGGGAAATGGTAGTGCGATTGTTGATTATACGTATACAACGTTTAACAATTATCCATTAGTATCGTCCGCGACTGCTACAATTACCAAGGGCTCGCTGGATCATGGATCGGGAACGACTAGTTGCACACAATCTTATTCTCGGATGTTGGAAGACGATGGAGAAGATAATTGTGACGCGGGTCATATATTGGCAAATCGTTTAGGAGGATATGGCAATACGCCACTCAATATATTTCCTCAAAGTGCATCTGTAAATAGAGGCATATACGCTCAATTTGAAGGAGATATATACAATTGTATGCAAAATGGGGCTAATGTGGGATATTTATCATGGGATTTTTTTTATGAAAATGACAATCATACAATGCCAAACTCTGTTAAATATACGGCGACGTTTACTGGCGGAACTTGTGAAACAATCAGTTCAACGTTTCCGAATTAATAATTCGAAATACTAAACTCTGAATGTATCGGACGGAGGACAACTTGAAACAATGCGGTTAATAATCAACGTCTGTAAAATTGAAATATAAATTGAATTTAGCCAGCATGCATAACCAGAAATAAATCCAATATGACCGACTCATTACGGCCCAATTCTAGATATACATTCTATCTTACAAATAGGACATTCGTCGCAACTTTTGTTGAAATTTGTTCTCCATCCAATACATTAATAGTATCTAATTATGCCGATGAAAATGGTAGTGTGCCGGGCACTCGCACAATGCCATTTGGATGGATAAAATGCGCCGAGATACTAAACTCTGAACGTGAGATTGAAACAATACATTTAGATAACGTACCCAAAGCAAACCAGCAAATATATGGTCGACGAAAAAAGGTACAGGTGAATAATTATATGGTCTAATAAAATATGCCGATTGTATAACCGGCAAATATATAGTCGAATTGCACGTATCAATAATTTTATTATACACCTTTGAAGATTTAAAATGTATAAATACGTGAAATGATTTAAATATATTGTTACGATTAACGCATTCAGAGGGTTATATGAAAATAGCACTAATAACGGGCATTACCGGACAAGATGGGTCTTATTTATCGGAACTTTTATTAGAAAAGGGGTATGACGTATGGGGCATAATACGTAGATCGTCAAATATCAATACGAATCGAATAGAACATATTTTTTCTAAATTAAATTTAAGGTATGGCGATTTAACGGACGGCATCAATTTATTGAATATTATGATAGAAATAAAGGACACGTATGGTGATAAATTGGATAGACTAGAAGTCTATAATTTAGGAGCGATGAGTCATGTACAAGTGTCTTTTGCACTTCCAGATTATACATGTAGCGTTGATGCGGCGGGAACCTTGCGAATGCTAGAGTCCATTCGCCATTGTGGTATTCCTGAAGATAAAATTAGATTTTATCAAGCATCAACATCAGAATTATATGGAAAGGTAGTTGAAGTTCCACAAACGGAAACGACCCCGTTTTATCCCCGTTCGCCATATGGTGTAGCTAAATTATATGGATATTGGATTACAAAAAATTATCGCGAATCATATGGAATGTATGCGTGTTCTGGCATTCTGTTTAATCATGAAAGCCCTCGACGCACACATAATTTCGTAACCCGTAAGATTACTATGGCTCTAGGAAAAATTATCAAAGGCGAGCAAGATAATCTTGTCCTTGGTAATTTAGATGCTAAGCGAGACTGGGGGCACGCAAAGGATTATTGTGAGGGTATGTGGCTAATTATGCAACAAGATTGTCCTGATGATTTTGTATTATCCACCAATGAATATCATAGTGTTCGTGAGTTTGTAGAAAAAACCTTTGCAATGAAGGGGTTTAGTATTAAATGGAAGGGTCATGGTGTAAACGAAATCGGTTACGATGAGTCCACTGGACGTGAACTCATTTATATATCAGAAAAATATTTTAGACCGGCAGAGGTTGAAGAATTATTGGGCGACAGTACCAAAGCGCGCACCGAGTTAGGATGGAATCCGACTTATTCGTTTGACGAACTAGTTAAAGAAATGGTAGAAAACGATTGTAAATAAGTATATGGTCTAATAAAATATACAGATTATATAATAATAACAGGCAATGTTTTCTGAAACAAAAAGTATTTCTTTATTTGTTAGCGTGTGTATGCCAATTCGAATCCTAATTGCTATGGTTCCTTTGTATATACGCACTGACAATTTACCTTATTATGGCGCGTTATTATTAATGTTCGCGTTTGGTTTTTTGTATTTATATTTCAATAATGTACGATTGAATGCAAGTGAGGGAAGCGGAATCACTTGGTGGGCGAACTATAGATTGCTCCATGGGTTATTATATTTGACAGCCGCAATATATTCATTTCAGGAAAAAATCATCGCCACGCTTCCACTTGCGATTGATGTAGGGCTAGGATTAATTCTGTTTATTTTTCGTCATTTTATTACCATCAAATTTATGTAATTTCATTAGGAGCAGTTGAACGGTCAACATACTTTTTTTCGGCATAAAACACAACAATCTCCTGAATATTTGTTGTGTTTTATATTGTGTGTGAAACAAATGGCGCATACTTTATGCTTGCATTTTGGAACTACATAATTATTGTCTTCAAATTCCGTATAACATACGGGACAACACTCTACCTCGGGCACTTGTTCGGTCATTGTTCGAATTAGATCGTCGCATTTATTAACCGATTTTTGGAAACATAGAATTGAGTCCGTATAATTTTCTATATCGTAATGTGGTACGTCGCGAATGGGATCATCCATCAACGGATATGCTTGTTTAATTCCGGTATATTGTTTATTGGTTGCAGTTTTTACATACGCCGGCACCTTTTTGTGTTTTATAAAGTTTTCTACGTCTTGGTTGAGGGTCAGTTCTTTAAAGAAGGCAATCATATCAAGTTCGTCCATTTTATTACACTGTTATCGTTTGTTATTTTGTTATATCATTTGTTATATGGTATTAAGTAAATCAATTTTATGATATCTATTCAAAAATCAGTAAAAATAAGTGGCTTAACTAAATAGAATTGGACATAAATAAATGTCCTTTTTTCATTTGGGAAAAATAGTTTTGTAAATTCAATACTAATAAAATGTATATATGAGGATAATGCAGTAATTTTGAAATTATTTGAAATTTGTATGGTTGCATCATTTTTAAGTATATTAAATATAAAAGTGTTTAGGAACTTTTTCTCTTCGTATATTATACGAAGATGACGAATCTAGAAAGTTCCGGTGATTATGAATGTAAACATTGTAACTATATTACCATGCGAAAAAGCCAATATGATCGTCATTTATCTACTGCAAAACACCAAATACGCACTAATACGAACATAATAGTTCCAAATAGTTATAAAGTATATCGATGTGAATGTGAGAAAATATTTAAGCATGCGTCTTCGTTATGGAATCATAAACAAAAATGCGATGGCTTGATTCGACCTCAATCCTTAGCACGCCCACCCGAAATATCAAATCCATTGGATTCATCATTGGTATTAGAGTTATTGAAACAAAATCAAGAATTCAAAGAAATGATGATAGAACAGCATAAACAAATACAAGAACAAAATAAGCAGATGATTGAACTTGCAAATAAATCTGGAAACACTACCAACAACACAAACAATACAAACAATACAAACAACACCATAAATAATAATAAATTTAATCTTAATGTGTTTTTAAATGAGACATGCAAAGACGCTATCAATCTGAATGATTTTATTCAGTCTATTGAATTAACCATACGTGACTTTGTCAATACGGGGGAAGTTGGGTATGTTAAGGGAATATCAGATATCATGTTAGAACGGATTCGGGACATGGAACCACATGTGCGTCCTATACATTGTACTGATTTAAAACGTGAGACGGTGTATGTAAAAGACTCGGATATTTGGGCGAAGGAAGATGACAATAAAACCCATATACGGAAAGCCGTCCGAATAGTAGCAAATAAGAATAAGGCACAAATACATTCTTGGATACAAGAGAACCCAAATTATGATGTTTTAGATACCCCCGAATGCGACAAATTCTTCGAATATTCAAAAGCATCATTGGGAGGGTACGGAAAAGAAGAGGACAGTAAGTTTGAAAATAAAATAATAAGTAATATTTTGACAGAAACAACAATTGATAAAACGTTACTTGAATAGATAAAAATCAGTATCTTATATCCGAAAGTATTTTGGCATTAATTTGTTTCAAAGGTGTATAATGAAACAAATTGAAACATGTAAAATGCCAAAATATTTACATGTATTAAATGTAATTTTAAGTGCAGTAAAGAAAGTAATTATAACAATCACTTATTAACTGCAAAACAGAAAAAATGTGTAAATGAAACAACATAAAATGCCGAGTGATTGGTAAAAATTTACTTGAATAAATCAGTAAAAATAAGTGGCTTAACTAAATAGAATTGGACATAAATAAATGTCCTTTTTTCATTTGGGGAATATAGTTTTGTAAATAGAAACATGCAAATAGTGGTTATTACCATTATGCAGTAATTTTTATATATATATATGGTAAATCGTGGTTACTGTAAAAATAAGTATATTATATTCGACAATATTTAGGCATTAATTTGTTTCATTATAATATATAAATGAAACAATTTGAAACACGCAAAATGCCTAAATCTTCCAAATTATTTACATGTATTAAATGTAAATTTAAGTGCAGTAAAGAAAGTAATTATAACAATCATTTATTAACTGCAAAACATAAAAAATGTGTAAATGAAACAACCAAAAATGCCGATAACGTAAAAAATGAGTTTGTGTGTAATATATGCGATGTCAGGTTCAATAGCAGAACCACATTGTGGCGTCATGCAAAAATATGCAGTCAATCAGAAGAATCAAATGTAGAATTGCCATCATTGATATCTGAACCAACGTCGGTCAACCAAACAAGCGACAATAATAGTTATGCGTTATTGACAAATACAATTTTAGAATTGATGAAGAAAAACGACACATTAACAAACACCATTGTAGAAATGTCAAAACAGATAGGTAACAATAACAATAATAACAATAACAACAATACCATCAATAATAAGTTTAATTTGAATGTGTTTTTAAATGAGACATGTAAGAATGCTATGACACTAACTGAATTTGTCAAAAGCATGAATTTATCGGTAGAAGATTTTGTGAATACAGGCGAATTAGGATATGTAAATGGTATATCGCAAATAATGGTAGATCGCATAAACAATATGGAATTGTGCGATCGACCTCTTCACTGTACTGATTTGAAACGCGAAACCGTATATGTAAAAGATGCCGAAAAATGGGAAAAAGATGAAGACAATGACAAAATGCGTGATGCAGTCAAGAAAGTAGCAAGTAAAAACGAAAGAATGAGATCAGTATGGTATAATGAAACGCCAAATATAGACGTATTAGGTTCTGATAACTGTGAAAAATTCTTCAAGTATTCAAAATCAGCACTTGGTGGTGTGAACCCGGACCAAACACGAACATTTCAAGATAAGATAATTCGTAATGTTCTCAAAGAAGTAATTGTTGATAAGCAATCAATTGAATAATCCCATCTTATTAAATTTTTCCACTATTTCCCATTATTTCGTTATTTCCCATTATTTCGTTATTTCCCATTATTTCGTTATTTCCCATTATTTCGTTATTTTCCATTATTTCGTTATTTTCCATTATTTCGTTATTTTCCATAATTTCGTTATTTTCCATAATTTCGTTATTTTCCATTATTTCGTTATTTTCCATTATTTCGTTATTTTCCGTTACTTCACTACATTTAATTGTTTCATTATATGTTCTATTAAGCACTAATTCTGCGGTTGAGCTCATTTCTATCATATGTTCTGGTTTATACATTCTCCAGTATTCTGGGTTATTTCTATTCTCTATTGTAAATTCATCAACAATATGTTGGGGTATATTAGGTGTGCTTCTCATTAAATCACTATATTTTCGGTCCATTTCATTTATTAGGTGTATTGGTGGTTTTCTATTCAATGGGTCATACATTAATTGTTGAGATATTTCAGAAGCAATTAATACATATTCTCGTGATGTTTGATTAAATAATTCTACTTTATCACCTGCTTGACTTTTCTCAGCAATTGTTGTAAATGACGCAATTATAAAATTGCCAATGCTTGTGATTAATATAACTAACGAATCTGGTATTTTATTACTACCATAATATGTAGCAAACATACCAAATATATTTAAACACCATGCTAACACTGATGCTGGAACCAGTAAATGGGTCCTCTGTTTACCATAATATGTGCTTGTATAAGAACATAATTTACCCATACATTTTGATTTATCCGCTTTTACAACTAAAATCTCTTCAAGTTCTCTGGTCCATTTTTTACTAACATATTTATCTGAAAAATTATATTCAGTATCCATTTATATATTTTTTATATATATATAAACCGATTTTTCTTTTCGGTCGGTGTAATTCATCTATTTGAAGTGATCCGACAATTACAAAACCTATTTGGACTGATTATAAAGACCTATAAAATGGTTGATGTATTTTCTTAAGATACTTTTTCCTATTAATTTTAAGGGCGGATATGTATTACACATATTTAATGCAGTTCTAACTTGAATATGATTCACTAAACCTATGTGAATTGACTCGTATAACATTTCATCCTTCGTCCATTCATCCACATTCGAATTGGTAGGTGGTATATATGGAATTTTTTCTGCAATCGCAATCATTTCAACCAATTTTGACATTAGTAGTAGTCGATGTGTAATTAGAATATAATATATATTTTTTATATTAGTTATTGGTTTTCATCATTTCTACTTATGATTTCATTATAAATATCAGTATCCGTTGATAATGTACTATCAAAATCATTTACATTATCAAATAATTTTTCACAACATAATATTAATATCCATACTGTTATTGAAATTGATGTTAAAATTCCTATTATTAATAAAATTCCTAATATTTCCATTATACACTTTCGGATATTAAACATGAGACATAATATTTATATAATTTTTATTATAATTGTTTCAAAAAACTGCGTTTTAAATCTTCAAGGGTGTAAAATGGTTTAAATATAAAATATTATTCATCTTATATTTACATATATGTGTGGTATTGTTGGCATTTTAAAACGTAACGCATTAATCCATCTATTTGAAGGGATCCGACAATTGCAAAACCGAGGTTATGATTCGGCCGGAATTGCATATCATTCTTTTGATACATCGCAGTTTGATATTTATAAATATGCATCTACCAACGATAAAAGTTCTTTGGCAAAATTACATGAGAATATTCAGACTGACATTGACGTGAAAAAACAAGACACGATTATGTCTGGTATCGCTCATACCCGTTGGGCAACCCATGGAGGAAAAACCGATGCGAATTCACATCCGCATATGTCTTGTGACGGCAAATTTGTTCTTGTACATAATGGTATTATCGAGAACTATGCATCTTTAAAAAGAACATGTATTGAAAAGGGTGCCACGTTCTCTTCGCAAACAGATAGTGAGGTAGTTGTCAACCTACTTTCCATTATTTACCAAGAACAAAAAGATAAAAATGTGACATTGGCAATCCAAGAAGTGTGTGATAAAATGGAAGGGACATGGGCGTTGGTCATCATGTGTACCGATACTCCCAATGAGTTATTCTGCACGCGACATGGAAGTCCTTTACTGATTGGTAAACAAACAGATTGCGCCTATATTGTTAGCGAACAAAGTGCATTCAATAATCAAGTGCAAGATTATTTCGTATTGGACAATCATGATATTTGCCATTTATATTATGACAATGATGCAGTCGGAACTATTAAGTGCGATACACGCCATATTTACCAACCGAAAAGATTAGCATTCCAACAAAATACATTTACACCGGCACCATACAAACATTTCATGGAAAAGGAAATAATGGAACAAGTTGATGCGTCATTGCGTGCGATTAGTTTGGGAGGACGTGTTTTAAGCAATGATTGTGTGAAATTAGGGGGTCTAGAAATTCACCAAACCCAATTAATGGACGTCGATCATTTGATTTTACTTGGATGTGGTACATCCTACAATGCTGGTTTATTGGGAATGGAATATTTCAAGGAATTGTCCGATTTCACAAGCGTTCAATTGTTTGATGGTGCAGACTTTGACGCGAAAGATATTCCACATAATGGAATTACCGGTCTACTAATGTTGTCGCAATCGGGGGAAACAAAAGATCTACATCGGTGCATACAGATAGGTAGATCGAATAACCTATTTTTGATTGGCGTAGTCAATGTGGTAGATTCGCTTATTGCGCGCGAAGTAGACTGTGGTGTTTATTTAAATGCTGGACGTGAAGTTGGTGTTGCTTCCACTAAATCCTTTACCTCACAGGTGATTGTTTTATCACTCATAGCCGTTTGGTTTGCACAGAAACGAGATGTAAATGCGAACAAACGGCGTCAATATGTGCGTGATCTGAGAAATATTCATGTGAACATGGAACGTGTATTGAGTAATTGTTATCAAAAAATGAATGAATATGTTGATTTTTTTCGTGATTTCCCAAATTGCTTCCTTTTAGGAAAGGGACGCGGACATGCGATTGCGTTAGAAGGTGCCTTGAAAATAAAGGAAATTGCATACATTCACGCAGAGGGATATAGCGCGAGTAGTTTAAAACATGGTCCACTCGCTTTGCTTATAAAAGATTTTCCAGTGATTCTGCTTCATACCCATCCCGAACATGCCAGTAAAATCCACAATGTATATAGAGAACTAAAATCACGCGATGCGAAAATTTTGTACATCACATGCGAAGATAGTGTTGATTTTTTAGACGACAACGATTTATTAATTTCGTTACATTGTAATCTTAACATTTTTGCCGATGTTTTGTCTATATTACCATTGCAATTATTATCGTACTATGTTGCTCTGGCAAATGATTTTAATCCAGACATGCCACGAAATTTGGCCAAAGTAGTGACTGTAGAATAAGTGTGGATAACATCGTATCCAATTTCAAGATAATATTATCCAGTTCGTATGAGAGTTCTAGTTCCTCACTGGTTCATAATGACCGCCCGTCCATTCTAATTGAATCGTCTTGGTATAATTACTAGAAACGGGAATAAATTCAATGCTGGTTCCATTCCTGTCGCGGAAATTTTTAACAATAATACGCCACTGCCATATATTGCAAGCAGATTGTATCTCAATTGCTCCACCCCATGTACTCGGATTGCGCATATTTTGAATATAATTCCCACCTTCCATTTTTACAATTTCAGATGTTTGCAGACCATCTACTAAAGCACCATTGTTTTGAATATAATCGCAAATTTTATTGCGAATATCCCCACTTGACAACTCGGGTAAAAAAAAATGCATGCTATTGAAAAGACAACTCATTATATATAATATATACTATTGTTATTAAATTATATAAATTGTTTTATTTGACAACGGATTTTTGAGACGGATTTTTGAGTTGGTTGATTTCTTGGCGTGTTAATTCTATCAATTTGTAAAACTCGTCTTCTGTAATATCCTCAATTCCTAACTTACGAATGTCTGGAAGATAGTTGAATGCTTCTTTATCTAAAAAGTCTTGTCCGTATTTTGTGTAATGTCCTATAATGTTAATAATTTTAAAATCCAACATTTTCTTCACAAGTTCTAAATTATCACCCAAAATATAAAACTTGTGATTTCCAGTCAAACTTAGTTTTCCTTCATCTATAAACGCCCCAGTAAAACTTGCTTTGTTTGAAATAATGAGTTTGCGTTTGTTTGCGTCTGGATGTTGTTCTGTTGCTTTTTTAACCATTAATCCTTCCTTGATGGTAAATGTATCAACCGCCCACATATCTTCTAATGTATATTCCGTTGGTATTTTTACTGCTTCAATTGATACATTTTTTTCTTCTTCTTTTTTTTGTTTTGTATTCCAAACTTTTCTAATTTCTTGTGCGTTTTTAATTGTTTTTATGTCGTATTCCAAACTACAATTATGTTTTTCTATAAACTGAATTAGTTTATCAAATATACTATGGAATGCTAATGGAATGGAATATTTTGGATTGAGATATTCGGTTGATGTTGTTGTGAGTTTTTTACTTTGTATCTCACTAATAATATGGGTTTTTTTATTTGTGATATTTGGTGTGTTTTGTAGTATAAATAATGAGATTGGAATTTTACCACGTATGGTTGCTAAACTCTTAATATTATCCCACAATTTCAACCAAACAATATGATTCTCCAACATGTCATTATGTAGTGAATGACTTTTCTTCAACCAACTTAATGGATTAATGAATGCTAAAAACCCATCTGGTTTCAACCATTTAAACGATTTTTCAATAAACTTTGTCCAGATAGTTTCGTTTTTTTCTCCCAACTGCTTTCCAGTATGGGAACGAATACCTCCCTTGTTGTATGGTGGATTTCCTAAAATTACATCAAAACTATTGAGTTCTAATCCCCAGACACTTACAATATCTAATTCTAATGTATCGCCTTCATAAAGATTCAACTTATATTGATTATTCATATTGAATATTTGATGACTAATAAACACGTTTTTCTTATTTAATTCACTCATGTACAACATATTTTCTATAATATGTTTTTTGCGTTCTTCGTCATTTGGTATTTGCATTTTTAATCCTTCCATTAATTTCAAATAAACTGCTACTGGAAAATTACCCATACCAGATGCTGGGTCAAACCATTTGAAACTCTGTTCTGTAAATATACTTCTTCCGTGTTCCTTAATATAATGGTTATCTAAATTCTCCAACATTTCAAATACTAACCGCATAGGAGTAAATACTTCGCCGTTTTCTTGCTTCTCTTTTTGCTTTGGTTTCAAACAACTATCAATTAGTTCCAATAGTTCGTTTGGGTTATCTATTAAACTTTGTAAAGACATCTTAAATTGCATTGATATATTATATATACAAGAGTTCTTTCTAATATATTTGCCTACAATCGCTTCAATCAACTTTATAATATCTGGTTTATTCCACCAGATAAAAGACTGGTCTTGAAATACACTTAACAATGATGGGTTTGATTTAATCACATTCAACATTTCTAAAATATCTTTGTGTTCTGTATTTATAGTCAAAATACAAATCAACGGAATAATAAATGGTAATACATCTTTGGTAAGAGAAATATCAACAGTTTTCTCATCTTCATGTTCTTCTACTTCATTATTATCTCCAGTTTGTTTTATTATTTCTCGTCCACTTTGTAATGCATCACTTTCTTCGTCAAATTTAACTTTTACATTTACCCTTTCATCTCCAACGGAAGTTGTAAAATTTTTATTTACCTCTTTTTGGTCTGGCGTGTCCATTTCAATGATACTATCTTCAATCTTCTTTAATAATAATTTTAGGTTATGTATAGGGTTTGCTTTCCAAATATGTAAGAGTTTCTCAACTAATTTGGCCTTGTTTTCTTTACCTTGAAATAAATCACTATCAATATTTATCAAATTATTTTCTACCAAATAGGTTATTTTTTGTTCTACATTCAAATCCTTTTTATATACATTATAATCCAAACAAGTATTTAAAACTCTGGAAATATTCAAATCAACAACGAACCCTATTTTTTTATTTCCATTGTTTATTTTATCATTATCACTATTATTAATGCTTTCGGTCATACAACGATACATCATTTGAATAATTTTATCGCTTGAAACAATATCATTCATTAGAAACACCACATCTACAAATGGTAATGTAATTCCCAACGTCAATTGATTTCCCGCCAATAATATCAAACCGTCTTTGCCCTCTTCTTTTGCCTTCAATTCCCAATTTTTTATTTCTTCTTTTATGTCTTTCAATTTATACTCTTTTTTTGAATTCACAATCTTGATTTCATAATTTTTAAGGACACTATTTTTCCCCATTCTATCTTTCAAATGTTCGCTTACTTTATTAATCGTCATATTTATTCCAAAAGGTAAGAACCATAATTGACTTGTAAAATCGCCATTATTCAATCGTGTTCGGCTATTCTTTTCAATAGCAATTCTTTTTATTCTTCCAAAAATAGATAAATCTTTTTTAGGGTAATCTTGTTCCTTATTGCTTCCGGTAATATATCTCAACATCGTATCAACTTCGTTTGGAAAATTTCCACTTAAAAGTGTTCCGTTTGAAAATCCATACGATGTATCTTTAATTTGTTCTTTAATTACTTCAAACCTTTCTCCGTCCATCATATTTGTAATAATATGTAAATCTGGCATTTTATCATAAATTTGTAATAATTTTTCTTTATTTTCTTCGGTTAAGAACAACAATACGTCATCTCCGTGTTTTTCTAATAGTCCTTGAATATCTCTTTTTTTACATAATTGTTCGTCTTCAATATCCCAATAAAACTGATTATCTAAAGGAATATTCCACTCACTTAACGGTTTTGCATATGTTGCGGTTAAATATAATTTTATAGTTTTGTGTGATGAATATGATTGTAAAATTTGTTTAGACATTAATGTTGTTCCGTGGAAATGGTTCTCATCAAATACGATAAAATCCAAATTGAGTTGTTGTATTGCTTCGACCTTTTTTTCAAAAACATAATCATCTAATAATTGTTTGCTTACAATAATAATATTACTTTCTTGAAGAACCATCGTTTCAACATCAGTTCCTTTTTTGATTTCAACAATATTTATTCCATTAAAATCTCTAAATTTATGAAATAAATCATCTGTGAATTGTGATAATGTTTCGGTTGGTGCTGGTGTAATAATCAATCCGTTTATTACACCATATTTTTTATTGTATTTAATAAGTAAATTTCCAACACAATAAGTTTTCCCAGACCTCGCCTTTGCTCCTAATAACAATTCCTTTTCTCCTTCATCAATTCTTTCCATTTGTTTATAAGTAATTAACTCTTGATGAAATCGTGGTAATAGTGGAACTTTGGTATTATAAAATTTAGAATTCACTTCACAAATAGTAATGTCTTGTATAGCGCGTTTTAGATGTTGGAAACAAATTTCTAAATCTTCCAAATCTAAAATATAATGGATATTTTCTTTGATATAGTTATTTGTTGCTTGACTTGAAGTGATTATATTCCTTACTTTTTGTTTATTGTTCACAACAAGATAAATATCACATTCTTTATATTTATGCGAGTGTTGTTTTACAATTGCTAAAATTTTCTCAACATCATAATTATCAATAGATTTTTTACTATCATCTAAGTAAAACTTGGAAGACATAAAAACCCATTTCCCATTATTTTTATTTTGTAAAGTAATATCACTTGAACCACCTTTTCCTTTGCTAAATACAGATAACCCTCTTAAATAAATTTCTAAATCAACCACTTTTTTTAATTTGCAAGTATTAATATTTCCTTCATAGTGGTCGTAAATATCATTTGGTAAGATGGAATAAAACCCAAATTTAATGATAATATCCCATACCTTTTCAAATACATTACCTCGTTTAGATTGTGTTTCTGCCTTTGTTTTCCCATTTACAGATTGTAAAAGTTCATCAAGGGTAGAAACTTGTTTTATGCGTTCAAATAATTCAATTCCGTTCATTATTAATTATAGTTTACATGGTGTAGTATATTTAAACTATAATCAATTTTATATATCTTTATATCGTTTTAGTTTATGTTTTTCGAGTTGTGCCGTTTTAAATATGCAAATTATATAAATTGTTTTAGTTCTAGTTGTTTATAATCACGGTCGTGATTGCGTGGTAATTCGAGAGGAACAACAAGAGTGCTTTGATCTTGACAATATTTCATATATCCCATAGCTGCGCTGTATACGGATGGAATAGCATAATCAAGTACTAATTTATTAAGACGTTCAATTTGACCGGTAATATCATCTTCCTTATGTTCTGCATATTGTAAATAAATACTTCTCATTATAATTTTAAGATTGTCAATATTTTGAGGTGGGATAATAATCTTGTTTTGCGATGATTTATATACACCTAATCGTAGTTCGTCTTGTATGATTTGAATATTTTCAGCAGAAAAATATAATTGTGACAATAGACTCGACTCCCATGTTCCTGCTACCGCACCACAGTAAGCGGTAGATGTATTTTTAATGGCAATTTTCTCCTGCATTTTGAAAACAATATCGGGTGATGGCGGTTCTACTATATTTACACGTCCATTATAACGTTCAGGATTTTTATGGATTTGATTTGTATCAAGGTGTGCTT
>Ga0209658_1001277_pt1 | contig 15602 bp, 21 predicted proteins | sample SaaInlV_150m_DNA_6_FD_184656 | JGI IMG/M metagenome (GOLD analysis project Ga0209658, IMG submission 184656) | Marine microbial communities from expanding oxygen minimum zones in the Saanich Inlet - SI037_S4LV_150m_DNA (SPAdes) (version 2) | ecosystem: Environmental > Aquatic > Marine >...
ACTGGTGTAGCATCGCTTGATGTGCTTGCTGTGCTTACTACATCGCTTGTGCTTGCAACATTAGGAGTAATTGATGTACTAGTTAGCACTTCTCTGGTAGTAGTTGTAACTGCATCTGTATTAGTAACTGTTTCGGTAGAGTTAATAACTGCGTCGCTTGATGTGCCGTCTGTTAACACAGTAGTTCTTGTTGTAATTACTGTTGTAGTTGTTACATTAGGCGTAGTTGTTGTGTCTGTGTGAATAGTGTAAGTTTTTACAACTGTACTGCCATTTTCGTCAGTGCTAGTTCTATCTTCCGATGTGCTAGTTCTAATTGTTACAGGTGTTCCTTCTGTAGTTACAGTAGTAGTGCTATCACTGTCACTTGTGCTTGCAACATTAGGAGTAATTGATGTACTAGTTAGCACTTCTCTGGTAGTAGTTGTAACTGCATCCGATGTAGCGGTGGTTACAACAGCGTCTGCAACCGTTGTAGTTGTAGTACCATCGCTAAATGTTTTAACTGTTGTTGTTACTGCACTTGATGACGTTGTTGTAGTTACTGTTGCTGTGTCTGTGTAAATAGTGTAAGTTTTTACAACTGTACTACCATCTGCGTCTGTACTAGTTCTATCTTCTGATGTGCTTGTAGTGGTAACTACAGGGTCAGCACTTGCTGATGATTCTGTTGATTCAGTAGTATTTGTAGAACTAACTAATGTAACAGGTGCTACAGGACATTGTTCATTGCGTTCGTCTGTATCTGTTCTAATCAATGAACCTTTAATGCCTGTCTTAACACCATCTATATTTTTCTCCCACCACACATTTTGGCTATAAATGTCAACGGTGCAATTTGCATTAGTGCTTGATTGTGCGTCAGTAGTTGTTAATGCCCATGGGTCATAAACACCATTTGTCCATGTAATAATTGGAGTTGGTTGAACGTTTGACCCACCGCCCCCACCTCCACTGCAACCCGTCATAAATGCAATTGACGCAGTAATTAAAATAGTTTTTAGCGATTGTGTTATAGACACCATATCCGTACTCCCTAATTATAATACAACTTAATTTTTTGTTATGTTTGGGGGGTATTATAACCGAAATGGTTAGAATGGTCAAGTCATTATATGTTATTTCATGTTAAATTAAAAAATACATAATATATCGTTACGATATGATTCCATTTATAACATTTGATTGGTCTTTCATGACATCTAATGGGACATTGGGTTGTGTTTCAAAACCCATGGATGGTTTTATTATCTCATTTAAGAATTTCCATTGTGTTAATGGGGTTGGGTGGATATCATTGTCGTCGTACTTGTGTGATATCGGTATGATTTCATTATTATGTTCTTGAAATTCGAACAAACTTGTAGGAAAAATATGATTGTTTGATATATCACATGATGAATACACGTCGATGATTCCATCAGGGATAGTTTTATGAACTTCCGACAATAGCCACTGAAATGCACTAAAGTGATAACATGTGTACCCATTAATCTTTGCGTGATTATCAACCATTTGTACATAATCCATTGTACTGACGAAACGTTCGTACGGACTGTAGTATTTTGTGTAGAAATCTTTATTACTAACTAGTGAACCATTGTGATTCCACTTTGTATCATAAAAACTCCACCTATCGTATCCTGTCCACATAACAACGACGGTGTCATCCCCTTTCGCAGATGATATTACATTACGTGCAATCGTTGCATTATCTGAACCACCTATCCCCAACTGCTTGTGCCAATCGTATTCCCTTCCGAGGTACTCTGCCCAAGTGTTCCAACAGTGCTTTGTGAAACTACATCCCGATGTTAATAACCGATTCATTTTATTGTGGTTTGGCTAGGCATTGCCAACGATTTTGATTTTGTCTGCTAGATACCAAACTCCACCCTGACTCTGTGGGCGTTTGAATTCCTCGTGTCCATCCATTTCTATCTCCATCCACACACGACCTTTATTTGATAAATGTGGTGCTTCTGGTTTACTTGTACAGTGCCAATAAGGACGTAACTTAAACCCTTTGGTAGGAAAACTTTCAGCAACTAGCCATTCGTTTAACTCAAGTCTTTCTTTCTTATTAATGAATAGCGAAGTAATTTCACCACTCTTTAGTACTCTAAATAGTTTATATGCCTTCATTGTTCGTATTATTGAGAGATGTACTGAACATATAGCGTAATGCAATTACGGGAATGGCAATAACTAATAGTAGAATAAAAATAGATGCTCCAAATGCAAGTATTGCAAAGAGTAATCCCATGGATATTATTTGATAAAATTGGTCAACTACGTGCTTCATTAAAATGTGAATCATTATATGTATGTTTTATCTATTTACTATATTTTTTTGATTGGTATTAAATAAACACAATGTGGTTGAAATTATTCACCTTCTTCTTCTTGTTCCTCACATTCTTCACAACAATCATGTGATTGCATTACCATATCAACAATCGAAGAATAACACCACACACAAAATGTCACTGGACATATACCAAAGTGACCTTGAATGCCACCTTCATCTTCATCGTACTCACTATCACAAATACTACAAACATCTTTCGGCGAAAATGCTTCTTGGATTGATTCTTTTAATACTTTATCTGATTTATTATTCATTGGTTATTCATGTAAACTTTTAATTCAGGCAATGGGTTTTCTTGGTTGCGGATTTCGTCTAACTTATTTGAAAATGCGGCACTTGCTAGGAAGTCAATATTGGGTTCTAATTGTATATGTTCAATCACCATGTTTTTTAAATTAATGGGCAAGTTAATAGTTTTGTATTTTGCAATGACATCTTCTTTAAATTTACTTGGTAAGTTTCTAGTGTCTAACTCTTGTGGATAGATAGCCAAATTATAATCAATATTGCTTGACGGAATACCTTGCATAACTAACCAATTATGCAATACATCTAGTTTATGTACGTTGTATATATTAATTAGCGTTGATATGCGTAATTCCCAATTTTGATTGGTGGATTCTTTTATATACAAGTGCAAGTTATCCACAATTGTTTCCCACTTACTACCGTGTCTAAAATAATCATTTTCTTTACTGTACGAATCGATGCTTACTATTAAGTGTAGTTTCTTAATTTTCTTCCATAATTCGAATGTTTCCTGTGATGGTAGTATCATGCCATTTGTAAAGTATTGTAGTATTTTTTCACCAACTGTTTTGCTATCTATAAGCAACGAAGATAATTCATCATTTTGCTTCATGTAAAACGGCTCGCCACCATACATTGTTATGAACTCAATTTCAGAAAAGTTAAATCCAAAATCATCTAACTTTGAGTTTTGCAAAGGGTACGGGTTAATGCCTAACTTTTCTTCATCTTTTCGCCATTTTGTACTTAGTAAACTATAACACCCACGGCATGCCAAGTTACACACATTCGATGCATGCAATGCAACCCATTTAATCTTGGGTTTAATGCCATTGAACACATTGACATCAGTAGGGGCAGTAGTATTTAAGAAACCCTCCTTCCATGGAAGGACTACATCCTCAAATAAGTATTTGCTGAACCAATTATTCATGAATGTTCGTAAACTCTGACCATTATTAATTTTATCTTCATGGTAGCATTTCTCGCACCCCTCGACACACTTTCCATCTAACATCTTTTTGCGGACATCATTCATTATGTCTGAATTGAATAATTCTTCTGGAGAAGTGTTATTTAAATTCCCCAATGGTATTGATTTTCTTGAACAAAGATGAACATCTTTATTTGGTTTGATGTGCATGTGAACCCAAGGCAATATGCAGTATGTTTTATTCATTGCCTATTGATATCGTTGATAAATCGGGATAACTGAATTCATGGCCTATTGATATTTCATTGTTATTTAACTTATTCAAGCCCTCAACACATTCTTCTGGTCTCATCATATAATGGTATCCAACCTTGAACGTGTGTTGTTCTGCCCATGGTGATATACTTAAATCCCTACCATCGTAACTCATTTGCTTAATGGCATCGTATGCATTTTTATCATCCAACAATATTGCACCTCCACGCCCAATATCAAGTGGCTTTGTTCTACCAAAACTTACACATTGCATTTGGCCACGCTTGTACATACCATTTGATAGTAATCTAGCACTATCCCATATATTAGTAAACCCAAAGTTGTACTCATTCTTCCAATCTTGGTCAATTAAGGTATAAGGTATGTTCAATTTATGAAACGTCATTGGAACACTTAGGTATGTTCTAGAAGGTATAGTAATTGTGTTTAATTCTACATTTGTGTATTGGTTGTATCTAAAACATAATTCGATAGCATGTGTGCAGCAGTCCGTTGTTACAACATACGGTGCACCAGTATAATCCGATAGTGCATTCTCAAAATCAGTTACTGCGTCAAATGGGTTGGTATAATCACTAATCTTCAACATCAATCTCATCAATCTGTGGTTCCATAACAACCATATCACTGCCGTATGCATCCCATGAAGTGAATGTTTCATTTGACATTAAGTCATGTACTTTGTGTGTCCAAACTCCGTAATTTGAATAGTTGAACTCCACATCATCGATTTTAACCACAGCATTGTAACCTAAATCTCTCACATAAGGTATTTTCACCGATACCATTGGGATGAATCTATTCCAAGAACTAAGGTCAGTTTCATGTATAAAATTAACCAACGACGCATCTAGTTCTAATGTACACCAATAATCCAATGTTAAAAAGTGCTGAATTGTGGACGTCCATTCTTCCATATCTTCATAAGTGCTGACTTTGAAACTACGTTCAGCACCAAAGAATATATGAGTTATCTCATCTTCACCATTGTATTGTGCGATGCGTCTTGCTATACCTTCTATATCAGGTTCGCCAATTACGTACAGAGTATTTTGCCCTATAGCAAATGAATTATCTTGATGTACACCAACAAAGAATCTAACATCAGCAGGGTATGTGTTGTTTTTGAAATCCCTAACCATTAGTTGCTCATCGCAGGAATAATATAATCGTAAACTGCTAACCCACTGTCGACAGTGATTTTCGTAGCACCCGCATCACTAATTCTCATAGTTTTGTCACCATCTAAACTCAAAATATTGATGATTGGTTTGATTGGCCAATTCCTATCTACTGATAGTGTACCACCAACATTAGTATGAAATACAAAACTACCTGCGTGAGTACTTTGGTCACCCAAAGACAATACCAAATTGCCATCCTCAGTTGATGCCTTGAACAATACTTCACTTGGGTTGATTTGTGATTGCATTTTTAGTCGTTGGATATTCAATGCAGTTGGATTGAACTCCACGTCCCATGATGCTCCTTTAAACGTACCAACATTCAGTTGCTCTTGTACCATTTCACTTGACATGAAACGGTAGTCATTTGAAAAATCACTATTCTTATTGTCGAAATGTAATCCTATTGGAACATCGGTTTCATCCTTTCTATTCTTTCTTGTAACAGTGATTACAGCATCATTCTTATATTCTTGTGTGTTTAATATAGTCTTTAGATTATTTAAGTTTGGCATACCAAACACGCCTTTGAATTCATCAATGGGGGTTGTAAATTTTGCATTTAAAACCACAGTTTGGTCATCTGCCATGCCATCAATCTTTGTGCTTGTGTCATCTCCAGTGATTTTAATTAATCCAATCGTGCCCAAGTCATGAGTGTGCTTCACTAAGTCTATTAAATGGTCTTTCATATTATTTCTCCTTATTGATATATTATATTTGAACGTATTATATAACGATTTTAGGTAAAAACACATATGTTATATGGTAATTTTACCTAAATGTTTATTTTGGCAATGCATTGACCGCCTCGAATGGTTTTGGTATTGCCTGGTTTTTTAATTTCCAACCAACTAACGTTGGTGGTTGGTTCATTGTACGATTCAATTACTTCAAACCCAATCATTTCTACCAAGGGTATTAATCTAGATTCGGGTGTGTAAGAGTACAATGATTTCTCAAAGTTCTGCACTGCCAATGATATGTTACAGTTATTATATGTAAAAATTACCACACCACCATGTATTAACAAATTGTATATTTCTGTTAAGTATTGCTCAATAATTGTAAGTGGTTTGTGATTGAAAAAGTTCATTGCCACAACAATACCCATATTCTCTGTTGGGAAATTTCTAAATATTCCATCACGAGTTTCATCGATTACATTGTACCTTACTCGTTCTTGGTATTGTTTATTCCACAATTTTTTGGTAGGTTGTAGTAAATCGATATGCTCATCAACTACATACAATGGGTCGGATGCAGTCATTTCATTTACATAATCCCCATGTTCTGGTCTAATAAACATACCCGAATATTGCCAAGTACTATTCGATTGTATGCGACTAATGAAATAATCTTTAATCTCATCTCGGTATATTAAGGAATGGAATAATGCTCGGTCTAGAATATACGAAGGATTATCCTGTGTGGTGCCATCTTCGTATATTTGGTAACTTTTGGATAAGTACGACGATTCGTTTGCGGTGATGAAATCAGTAGCGGAATCTTTGTACAATGCTAGAGTCTCTTGAAATTTATCCAAGTCCGCCAAAATCTCATTTTTGCGGTCATTCAATTCTAATAACAATTCTTCATTAAACTCGGACGTTGATAATGCCCTAACTGTATTAGATAATTCATTATTCAGTGATGTTCGAATACCATCGATTGATAACTTATCAATGCTATTTTTGTATTTAATGAAGTTGCTTAGTGGTTCATTCATCCAAAGTCGAATAAGTCGTTAATCGTGCTATTAATATTAGTCCTATTTATTAAGTCCCAATCTAGTACCCCTAATAAGTTCTCTACCTTCTTGTCGATTAAATTGGTTTCCATAAGAGCATCATCAAATGGTAAGTCAGTATACCACTTGGGTATATTATGCTCATCGATTGGTATACCCACGCTAGTGTAACCGAATTGGTTATCTTTCAACTTACATACAACTGTTTTCATACCATCAGATATTTCCATACTGTGGTTGTCTTTGTTAATTTTTCTGAGATTGTTCCAATTAATAGCCGCCCTTACGTGACCCGGGATAGTTGGAACTTTGTTGCCTTTTTTCTTTTCTGCAACCTCAGTTTCCATTACTTTACCGTACATGGTCAATCTATTAACACGCTTTGGTGTGCCTTTTTCCCAACTAGGTTTGCTTTTAAATTCTTTCTTGAACTTGGTAATTTGGCCAATTATATAATCTTTATCCTTATTTGACAGTAGGTCATCGAGAATGTCCTTTAGAAAATCCTGAATAACAACGGGCGTGTCACTTCGTTTCAAGTCTAACCCCATCGCTTTGACTTTACCAAGTCCACCATCACTGTCGTATCGTGTGCCTTCATTGTCGTATACCATGATTGCGTAGCGCTTCTTCTTAATGAATAATCCACTTAATCCTGTAATCTCACGACCACACTTAATGATTTCACCCATGTTTGGTGGCACATTATGTCCACGTTCCATGTAAAGTGGGAAACTAACATTAAGTCTGTCTGCAATCTCTTCATACAGTGCGGTTGCGATTTCTTTATCCCATTCTGCACCTTCTTCAACTGCCTTTTCCATCACTGGCCAAGCACTGAAGTAACAACTGTCGGTATCGCCATATATGATACACTCGCCATCGTAGTCGTACTCTCCCGTCATACATTCATTAGCAAATGCATCCATGTGTTTTGCGATTGCTCTACCCGTTAGAGTAGTTGACTGCCCAATTCTCTTATCAAAGAATCTACAATGTTTGTTAAGAATCGCACCGTACAAAGAGTTGAGTCCAATTTTCTTTACAAGTTGTCGTTTATCCCAAAATTCTTTATCTTCTGGTGTCGTTGCTTCACGCTTCTTTGCTTGCATTTCTTTTCGTTCACTGTACCAACGTTTAAGTAATCCAGGTATTACCCCTTCTACTTCCAATGAAAATATAGTTCCATTAGCACTTAGTGCCCAACCACTATCGTTGTTAAATATTATGTCATTCAATTCGGCAGTAGAATGTGTTGTAACCTCACCACTAACCCAATCAACTGTAATTTGTGTATCAGGTGTTTTTTCTATTACTGCAGTGTATTCTAATGACCCGAATAATCCTTCCCATGCACCCGCAAAAGAACTTCCTTTATGCATTTTTCCTTTAGCATTGCGTTGGTCAACCATCTTGCTGTTGATATACGCATCAGTTGCGTCTAATCTAAATTGTCCAATAATTGTTTCTGGTGCCATATTCAATGCACGAATTACGGATGGATACAAACTATTGATATCAACTGAACCAATCCATTTGTGTACGCCTTTCTTTGGGTACGCAACGTATGCACCGGCTGCTTGTGTGTTTTCTTCTTCTCGATTTCTATCAGGTACTACAACACCACGTTCATGCGCTTCGTTGATAATTGCTTGCTCAGTGATGCCTACAGAACCCATTGTAGATGGAATTGATACTGTATTTGCGTGGGCAATTTCATTTGATAAGTCAATGAATTTTAACTTCTCGTCCATTTTTGCTAGCAGCATTGTATCTTGCCTAGCATAGTCAATGAATTTTTCAAAATCATCATTGTACAATTGGTCTAATGTTCCTGTGTACGCAACCTTTTTCTCACCCAATTCGTATTCAGAAATAGCATCTAATGCATATGAATGCATTTCTTGGTACGTGTATTTTCTGTACAGTTGCATATAGTCTAAATGTACGCGACCAACAAGTGCATAAGTTTCATGTTCAGAACCATAGCGTTCGTATTTCTTTACCTTCGGTAGGTTATCCCAAAGACAGAATTTTTCATTCACTTCACTTGGTAGAATTTCCTTAATTCTATTTACTAGATAAGGTATATCGTAACCCTCACTATTCCAACCACTTAAAATATCAGCATCTTCGATTAAATCTAAGAATGTTAATAACATCTCACCCTCATCACTGAACATGAAAGTATTATCAAATTTCTTTGTTATCTCTGCTACTTCTTCATCTGACATGCCATTGGGTGGCAATGCCAAACATATTAAGTCTTTTGTCCAATCCAAATACAGTGATACAGCAGTTACCTTATTGAATGGGTCTTCGGGTGGACTGAAACCTTTTTCTTTATGAAAATCGGTCTCGATATCGAAGAATACTGTATGTAACTTAGGTGAGTCTTTACCCTTGTAGTTTTCTTCTAAGCATTTGTTGACAACATTGATGTCACTTTCGTATAATTGTTTACCACTATGTTTCCGTTGTATATTGTAAAAGTCACTTCTGGTTTTAGCGTGTGCTTTACTAACTGGGTTTCCATGTATACCTTTGTGTCGTCCATTTGGGTCATCGTAGTAGAACTCGTAATTGGGTCTAAACACACGTTGTATTCGCTTGCCATCAACTCTTTCTACAACTAGTACCTTATCGGATTTTTTATCGTATATTGCGTCAACATATGACATTATGATATTTCCTTGGTTATAATTTTATCTAATTGCGATATAAAGAAATTATAATTCATTAATCAGTGCGACCCACTGTTTCTAAGATTGTTTCAAGTAAGTCATAATCGTCCGATGCTTGCTGGAAGTTTACCTTGTACGCAACACGAACTGCTTTCTTTAGTACTGCAGGTTTAATTTCGAATTCTTCGGCAATCGCTTTAATAGTATCCGCAAGTCCTTCGTTAAGAACTTCTACTTCTGACATTACGCTAATACCTTCTTTAAAAAGCATTTCTAATTTTTTCTTTTGGTCTGGGCTAAATGTTTGTGACATGGTGTAACCTCCGTGGTTAAGTTTTAAAACACATATTATAAGCGTATACGCAATAAAAAAGGTGCTTAAAAAACACCTTTTTTATTATTTCGGTCAAAGTTGTGTTTAATTTTTATTCCACTTGTATGTACCTTGTCCTATATATTCTCCTCTAGAGTACCCACGTTTTTTCATTTCTTTTTCGACGTATTTGTCTTTAACATCCTGTTCCATGTTATCCCAATCGTTGCCGTCTTTTTCTACTTGGTCTCTTGCATCTTGTAATGCGTAGTAACTGTTTAAACTTTCCACTATCTTCCTATTTGTACTGTGTTGTCAAGTGTTGCTTGGTCAAGTTTAGATATTTTCATATCCATGTCTTTTCGAATATCATCAAACTTATCGACTACCTTCTCTAAATCTTTAATGTGCCTTTCTTGACTGTTATTAACCTTTTCTTGATGTACATTAACGACATGTTCTGTATCAATGTTATCTGTGTTTGCTTGTATGGTTTTCTTTTCGGCATCAACCTCATCGCGCATAAATTGTACAAATGCTTCTAAGTCTGTTTCTGCGTATGCGTACTTAGCACGTGCCTTCTTGACTAGCCACTTAGTAGCAGGGTCTCGGATGTCAATTGCTTGGTCGTCTTTCTTTTCAAAGATGTCTTGTAAGTTCATAATTGTTACCTATATCCTAATTCTTCTGCTTCTGCATTCAGTTTAATCATATAACGTTGAGCAACATCCTTTGTTTCTGGGTCAGCCATTGACATCGGGTCTTTTAATATATCCCATAATGCCTTCTTCATTTCCAAATAATCTTCTTTGCTGTTGATATGTTTGTACGCGAACTTAGTTCCATCCTCATTATATATACTTTGCTCTTTTCGTCTTTTTTGAACACTACCCATCGGCATTGCTACTGTAGCAAATCCGCCTGCTGATGTTGTTTCAACTAATTCTTTAATTTTCATAACAAAATGTTGTTTTATATTACGAGTATTTATGCGTTATCAATAGTTTAATTAATTTCGATAAAGTGTTGACACGCAATCTATTTGTGGTATAATACTCACATACAAAACAAAAAAGAGATTATGTTATGTCAGATAAAACCAAAAAACAATTCATCAACGAGTACTTCGACCTTAAAGAAGCATTTTTAAAAGAGAAAGAAGTTAATTTTATAAACCACGAACCCCTCGACTTCGAATTTAAATTATCAGATTTAATGAGTTCAATCGAAAAAACATATAATTTAAATACTACAAAAAAATACAATAAGTGGTGCGAACAAAATATCGAATTTCCTTACTTTCACCCATTCTTCGATTAATTAACCACCAATCACCAATCAATCAGCATCCTTCTGTTGGTTGTACGTCTTTAAGAAAGCATCGTAGTACTCTGGGTCTTGGTCATAAGACTTACCACGCCATCTTTTAATTAAATCATGTACATTTGCTTTTGGGTTCTTTGATTTAAGTTCATGGTCCATTTGACGCATAATAGTCTTTGCCATCTTTTGGTACGGTTCGTGAAACTCAGGAGCAGATAAGTTACCCTTTCCACCGTAGTCATGGCGTTTATCATATCCTGGTTTATTAGGTTCTCTGCCGTACTTAATTGATTGTGATGCTTGTGTGTGGTACTGGTCAGTATATCCTGTTTGGTCTTTGAACTTTTTTGGATAACGTGTAGTGTAGTCCTTTGCTGTAGTACCATTAATTTGAGCAGGACCCCATGCAGACGAACCTTTCTTATAACCAACAGGGTCGTTTTTCTTATTAGCACCGTAAGTACGTATGTAATGTCCTGTGCCATCCTCACCCTTATCAACCCCACGCATCTCAGCACTCACAAATGAATCGTACGCTTTATCGTAGTTAATGTCGCTTGAATGGTCTTCTGTAAATTCTTGTGCTCTCATGATGTGTAGTCCTGTTGTTAGTATTGCTAATAACGCCATGAACGTCATTGCTTTTAAGTTTGTGCTATTCAATTGCCTTGTCTAACTTTAGTAGCCATGTCTTGAATATCTAAGTTACTGTCCTTCTTCCACTTAGCAGTATTACCCATCTTAGGGTCAGTGTGTACTTTACCTGTTACTTTCTTAGGTAATGGAATATTATCAAAGTCTGCTTTATTTGACTTAGGTACTTTCTTTGGAGTTTTACTAAGTAGTTTGCTTCCTACTTTACCTGCCGCACCAAGCAATGTTAATGCTTGTGCCCAAAACTCATCTAATCTTTTGTTGGTTACTTCATTTATTTTCATAATTAATCTACTGTGTAATAATCCATTAGTACGGTGTACATACATTCCATTTGCCTAATCTTCTGTCTTAACTCTGTTTCTGACTGTATTCCTGCTATGTCTAGTTGCTTTAAGCAATCGTAATAGCATTCCCTTAATGTTGCTATTGTTAAACTCAACTCTAAGTGCGTTGGGTTATACGGTGTTGCCCAATCATCAGGACACATTTTCCTCTTCTTTGGTTGAAACAATATAAGTTCACCCATTTACTCCCCTAGTATTTCGAATGTGTGCTTATCTATAATCTTCCCTGGTCCGTATTCAATACGTGTATCTACTATATTAAACTTACTTATCTGTTGTCCAACTTTCTCTAATGTAAATCTGTACTTTCCCGGAACTGCTTTTACTTGTAATATCTCAGTTAAGTATACAGGTTCTTCCCACTTGTATGTGCGTTCGCAAAATAATTCGTCGTTAACATACACTCTGTAATCAGGCGGAAATCCCTCCCAATCACAGTGCAAATCAAATAATACTTTTACAAAATGTTTTTCCATTGTACTATTTATCATAAAAAAGGCTGTAATTAAACAGCCCCTTTAAACTAACTTATATTACTCTCTGTTATTTCTTATCACCAAACATACTGTTCCATTGATTACCAATCCAATCACTAGCATCGTCTACATCTTTGCCGAACTCACCACCAGTAAAGTAGTCGCCAACTTCTCCTGCTTTCTTATCGATGTATGCTTTGTGTTCTTTGCCTTTTGCTTTAGCATCTTTACTTGCTTGTGGACTTTGCATGTATTTTTTAAGACGAGATGCATCTTTGTTAATGCCACCTTTAGTAACGTAGTCTGTTGCTTTAGTAACATCCTTCTCTAAATCGCCTTTAGTTGCATAATCATATGCATCACTAGCACCTTTAGCAACTGCATCTACAGCATCATCTGCTCCTGTGTAGTCAGCAAGTTCTGCGCCTGTTTTCTTAATTTCATCCCATGCTTTACCTGCTTGCGAACTAACTTTGTCGAAGTCTTCTGGATTGTCCTGTGCGTACTGTGTGTCTAAGTCTTTAAACTGTTTGTCAGCATCGCGCATTTGTCTGTACATGTACGCTTTTTCTTTTTGTTCCTTTGCCTTTGCTTCTCTGTCTGCAACTTCTCTATCTAACTTAGCAAATTGGTCTGTTGCACGATTCATATCCCATTCAGCACGTTTGTCGTCTTTAGTGTCTTTCTTTTGTGATGCGCGTGTTGCGTCTAAGTCGCCTAACTGTTTCCACATATTATCATCAAATGCTTTCTCGTCGAAGTCATTGTCTAGTGTGTAACCTTTTGATATAATATTATCCATTTTTTTATCATAAGCAGTAGTGTACTCTTCATCTGACATAGCACCGTAGTTGGTATCATCCACTGGTGCAGGGGTTGGTTTAGGAGACGTACTTGATGTAGTTGCATCAACTTCTGGTTCACCCATTGCTTTGTTTAATCCATCTAATTCACTATCAACTGCATTAATAGAAGCATTGTCCTTTCTGTCAAATTTACTATCTAAGTAGCCATCCATTGCATTGTCGCCGTACTTTGTAACCAATTCATTGTGGTCAATGCTCTTGTATTCTTCGTCTGACATTGAGTTGAAGTTTGTTCTCCATTGCTCTTGTGAACCGTCTTGTTCAATTTCCCTTTCCATGTCAATGTCTTGCTGAACTTCTTTGCTAAGGTCTGATTTTGTGTTAGATGCGTACTCAGCATCTAAATCTTTAAATTGTTGGTCTATATCATCCATATCCCAATCCATTGGTGTTTCTAATGGGGTGTCGCTTTCTGGGTCTATAATAGTTTGACCTGCTGGGTCAGATGCAGGTTCTGTACGCATTGATGTTTCAATATCACTACCGTCTTTATCAAAATCTATAGGTTTAATAATATCTTCGTATTCTTCTTTGCCTACCCAATTCTCCCTTCCGCCGTACGTAGCATCTAGTTCATCTCTAATTTCATCTGCTGTTTGTCCATCCCACGTTGGTTCTACATTGTCTGATGCAGACCCTGTTAATTCAATTGGGTCTGCTTCTGCACCATGTAATACAAAGTTTAAATCCTTTGGTGGGTGTGGCATATAATAACTTTCGGTATCGCTTGCATTTTCTTTTTCTTTTGCTAGTCCTTGGAGATTTCTTAATGACGGGTCTAACTTAACTTGACGTTCTCTTCCAGTAACAGTAGCATCACCACCACCACCAAAACTTGTTCCCATTTCTGATTTAGGACCTGTACTACCAAGTGAGTTAAGGTCATTGTTATTAACTGCTAATGCAACTTTCTTAATGTTGTTGAAGTAGTAAGGGTCGTCTTTGATTTCTTGTTTCTTGTCATCGCTGAATCCAGAATTCTTTAAAAATGAATCCATTGTAGTAGGAACTGTATCGCCGCTACTAAGTTGGTTGCCCATGTAATCAGCAACGTCTTTAGCGTACTTTGCCCAACGGTTCAATGTAGTAATAGAAACTTCACGTTCTGTTAATACACTTTCCGTGTACACACTTTCTGTTAACGTGTTGTTAGATGTCGCATTGTCAAGTTTATTAAGTGTTTCTCTTAGGTCTGTAAAGTCTGTTTGTCTAGTATAGTTCATTGTTATTAGAAAGTTTAAGTTATGTGTATTTATGTTTAAAATTATTATAATTGTAACTTTGTAAATCGTAACTAAATAATCACAATAAACCACTTACTTAATAACATATGAAAAAATTAATTATTATGACAGGTCCACAAGGATCAGGTAACCACTTATTCTCCAAGATGTTTGCTTCTAACCCGCATGTTGGCGGTTGGAAAAATCTTAATGAAACTTTTTGGGAAGGACATCATTTAGAACCGTTTTATTATGTGTGGCGCGGTGATAGAAAATTAGCAATTGAAGATTTTGATGGTAGTGATTATTGGGTAACTTCGGTATCTATACCGGTCTTGGTCAAGGGTGGAAACTTTAACGTCGACATAATTGATTTCTATAACCAAGCAAAGGACTTGGGCATTGATGTCCAACTTGGAATAATTACCAGGGATAAAAATATTCTAGAGCATCAGCAAACTAGAGTAAGAACAGAGTCCACAATTCATAACTTTATGGAAATGATGGACAGAGCAGATGCCGAAGAACTTCCTTACCATATGATATCGCACGAAAGTTTAGTACTTCACGGTAATCGATATGCTTCGTACCTTATGAAGTTGTTTGAATACCCTAATGAGTTCGACGAAGATATTATTAAACAGATTGTAGAACATAATTCAAATAAGAAGTACATGAAGTACGTTGATGAATATTGGCTAGATGAAGAAATCGTCAAAGCAATAAAAGAAAGTATTGATGTTTAGATAGAAAGGCTAAATAACATAGTGCAACGAGTGTTGTGCATCACGAGAACTTCCAATGTGGAGTTATCATAAAGCGAGTGCTTAACTAAACTAGACTTTAGTAAAGGGTGTTCGCTTTCGTTTATCCTTTATTAAGTAAACATAATATATTTTTTAAAGGAAAATTAAAATGAAAATTGATTCTAAAAACTACGTTGCTGGTATTA
>Ga0209658_1001278_pt1 | contig 15600 bp, 14 predicted proteins | sample SaaInlV_150m_DNA_6_FD_184656 | JGI IMG/M metagenome (GOLD analysis project Ga0209658, IMG submission 184656) | Marine microbial communities from expanding oxygen minimum zones in the Saanich Inlet - SI037_S4LV_150m_DNA (SPAdes) (version 2) | ecosystem: Environmental > Aquatic > Marine >...
GAATGGATCACCAGTTGACAATGATGGAATCAATGTAACTGATGGACTATTCAAATCAAGATCTTCATCTACTCTACTGTTCTTGTTAGCATCACCATCTACTAATATGACTGGAATCTCTTCACCAGAGTTCCATTCGTCATCGATTGGTTGAATGTCAATTGTTCCGAATTCAAATCCTGCCAAAACTGTTACTGGGGTCTCGTTGTAATCAATAGTTGCAGAGGTGCCTCTTAAGGCATCACTGGTCACAATGATTACTGAAACATCTGATTCATCATATGTTCCAAAGACTCCAGAGTTTGGTCCTTGTTCTGTAATTGTAATTGGTAAAGTTCCTGCAGCTAATCCGTCTACGGCTGATCCTGTACCAGAACATGTTGCTGCATCTTGTGCAGTTGTACATGTAAGTACTGAATCATCATTGTCCTGTAATGTTAAAACGTTAGTACCACTGGTTTGTGCATCTGGAGTTAGTATCAAAATACCGTTATCTTCAATCATCATAGATGAGAAGTTACCTTGTACGTTGATAATACCACCAACTACACCTGCACCAGCACTTCCACCGTTTTCATCAAAGACTTGGTAGTTTGAACTGGTTGAACCAGTAGCTGTACCAAATGTCCATGAATCTTCATCGGTTGGATCAATGTTGAGCCATAAGTCGGTAATAGTTACGTGAACTTGTGCGTCTCGTGTGTATACTGATTTATCTAAAGCTGCTCCGGCAAATTGATCTACAGTATCAAAAGTTAGTGTTGTTGATTGAACACCACCACCTTTGTTGTACTGTACAACAACGTTACCAGTTGGGTTTAGAGGATATAGTTGAACGAAAGGCCAAACAGCTGTTCCATTTATACCAATTTGTCCGTCATCGTCTCCGGTGCCGGTACCACTGGTTAATGTTAAGTTGATGGCCTTTGATTCTCTGATGACATTGTTTGCACCTCGTGCATCTTGATCACCAGCATCACTAGTGGCGGAATTAATACTTCCACCAGTAGTTACTGCACATACAGTTGTTAATGCTGCGCCTGTAGCAGTACCATTAGCACCACCAAGACTACGAACACTAAACAAAGGTACTGCAATTCCAACAGTATCACTAACATCTACACCAACTACTGCTGCTGTTGCATCATCAGCTGGACACAATGTACCAAAGTCGAGACTTTGACCACCTCGTGTTGATCCACCTGATGTACTACCAGAAGCTACGAAGTCTGCAATAGATGCTTGTGTTCTGTCTGCAAAGTAACCATACCAGTTACCATCGACGGCTTGTACCATTCTAAGTATTTTACCGTTGATTGTAACGTCTGGCTCACCTTTTGCTTCATCAGTATCGTCGATATCACTATCAATTACAACTACTTCAATGACCTGAGGTCCTGACATGTAGTTATCAAACTGTGAGTTTTCTGCGGATACAAATAAGTTAGCGTTGGCTGCAAATGCTGGTTCCATTCCTGGAATAGCAAATGACATACCACCGGCTAACATAATTGTCATTAATGTAAGACTAGTTATTTTACGTCCTATTTCGTTATTCATGTTATTGACTTTTTTCTTAAAAATTTGTATTTAAGCCTAATGGACGATTTGTCCACATTTTTACGATATTTTGAGATAATTTCATTAGAATCATGAATTATATGTATTTTTTATAATATTGGTTATAAATATTAGACATATATTTCAAATTATTGATTTGATCTAAATATTTTACAAGATTTTCTAGTAATATTGTAATTATTACAGGCTAAATTATACTTTGATCTCTTTTCCTAAGAGAATTTTGTACAATGAAATAGCCTCAGTCTCATCTTTTGGTCCAACTACAACAGCAGATCCTTTCTTCATAAAACTTACAGACAGATCATTAGTTCTCATTGACAATCCTAAATCTCCTTGGTTATCCACAAGGAATCCTTTTTCCTTTGCAATACTAGTTACAACATTTACATCAAGATCAAATGTATCAGTTGGAGTAATAGAAAAAGTTCTCTTCCCTCTGTTTCTACCACATAGTTCTTCTAAAATTAATTCCTCTTTAGTAACAACTTCAAGTTTTCCTGTTCCACAAATGGGACATTCTTCAGCTCTAAATGTTCTAGTGTTATTAAAATCAAGATTCTCCAAATCAATATGTAAAATCTTTTCTGAAAGACTCGGTTTTTTTCCAATAATAATTTTTACAGCTTCTGCAACTTCAATACCTCCAACTATTGAAAGTATTGATGGATGTACTCCTTCAATACTGCATGTTGGCATTGTATCTTCATCTAAATCAGGAAACATGCAAAAGTAACATGCAGATTCTTTTGGTAAAACTGTAAAGACTTGTCCTGAAACTCCAACTGCAGCACCAGTTACAAAAGGAATATTTAATTTAACACAAGCTTTGTTTAATGCATATCGTGCATTGACACTATCAAGTGCATCAATTACAACATCACATCCCTCAATTACTTCAAGTGCAGTATAATCATTAACAGAAATTGCTAATGCTTCAATATTACAATCAGGATTTAATTTTTTTAATTTCTTTGCAGCAACTTCGACTTTAACTTGGCCTACATCATCCTCATCAAACATTGTTTGTCTATGTAAATTTGATAATTCAACTACATCTCTATCAATAATTCTCAAAGTTCCAATTCCCATTGCAGTGAGTCTTGAAATTATTGGATGACCTAATCCTCCAGTACCAACAACACAAACTTTAGCATTTTTTAATTTTAATTGACCATTGTATCCAATTTCCTCAAGCATTACTTGACGAGAAAATTTATCCAAATCTTTTTTAGATAATTCTTCAGAACCACCTGCAACTGCAGGTAAGATGTATACATCATCACCATCTTTTAGAACAGTTTCCATGCCATCAGAGAATTTTGCGTTCTTTCCATTAATGTAAATATTAATCAAAGAGCGTGGAGTTCCATCACCTTCTAATACTCTACGCTTAAAATCATCACCCATGATTTCAGATATTTTTGTAAATGCATCTTGTAGTGAATTAGATAAAATTTCTGTTTTCTTTTCACCACCACCTGAATTAAGAACAGACGGAATTGTAAATGTAATATTTGCCATTTTAATTTACTACCGCCGATATTTCTGCAATGTCTGCTTTCATTACTTTTGGTTTTTGTAATACTTCCATAATTGATTCAGTTGCCTTAAGTCCATTTCCAGTAACATAACATACTATTCTATCATTTTTGTCAATCTTGCCTTGCTCAACCATTTTTTGTAATACAGAAATAGAAACACCACCAGCTGGTTCTGTAAATATTCCCTCAGTCTTGGCCAATAAAATAATTGCATCTAAAATTTCTTTATTGTTACATTCTTCTGCAAATCCGTTGTATTGTTCTAATCGTTTTAGAACATATCTACCATCACCAGGATCACCAATTGCTAAACTTTTTGCAACAGTATCAGGGTTTTCAACTGGGATTACTTCTTTAGAATTTTTCTTAAATGCATCAACAATTGGTGCACATCCATGTGGTTGTGCTGCAATCATATGCATATTAGTTACATCATCAAGTAATGAGACTGTTTGTAATTCTTCAAAACCTTTACAAATTGCATTTAGCATTGCGCCACTTCCTACTGGAACAATTAATTGATCAGGGACTTGCCAATCTAATTGTTCTGCAACTTCAAATGAGAATGTTTTAGAACCTTCTACATAATGTGAGCGCATGTTAATGTTTACTATACCAATTCCTTTACTATCACCAATTTGTGCTGCAATTCTATTTGCATCATCATATGTTCCATCCACTGCAACATAGTTAGCACCATATGACAATGCTTGTGTAATTTTTGCCATTTCAATATTACTTGGTGCAAACACATGACACGGTAATCCAGCTTTTGCTGCATGTGCTGCAGTAGCTGATGCTAAATTACCAGTAGATGCACAACCAACTGATGATAATCCAAATTCCTTTGCTTTAGATATTGCAACACCAGCTGGTCTGTCTTTAAATGAAAATGTTGGATTTACAGAATCATTTTTGATGTAAAGATTGTTTAATCCTAATTTTTCTCCAAGTGTATCTGCTTTGATTAGTGGAGTCATTCCAGCACCGATACTTACAATATTTGATTTGTTCTCAATTGGTAGTAACTCAAAATATCTCCAATAGGTTTGTTCACGGTTAGAAAATGTATCTTTTGTAATACTTGGAAAATCATACTTTACATCTAACGGTCCAAAACACTCTTCACAAACATACTTGAAAGCTGTATCATAATCTTTTTTGCATTCTCTGCATTGTAATGAAGTTCTAGCCAAGATCAATATTTCCTTTGATAATATAGATAAAAAATCCTAATATCAAGTTAAGTATTACTTAATTTTAAGGATCAAAAAATATAATGAATCATAGTAATCATAAGGGGAATAATAGGATTTAGAGAAAAGAGGTGAAAAAAATAAATTTCTTGGAATTTCAAATAATGAGGAAGGTTTTTAGAGATTTTCATAAAAATCATCTCCATGAAGAATAGTTCCATAATAGGAATAGTTGTAGGAATCATAGTTGTGGTATTAGCATTAGGAATTGTTTTAACATTTGATCAAGAATCAGATATTCCAGAAGTTGAAGATGTATTTGACAAAGAAATTCGACCAATTGAAGTTCCAGAGATTCAAGATAAATTAGATGAGGTGAAAAAAATTGCAGATGAAAATGAATACATTCCTTTAGAAAGAGAGTGGATTAATTCAGGACCATTTCAAGTAGATCGAAGTGAATATGCTATTGGTGAAAGCATCTTCATTAGAATGGGTGGAATTGAAGAAAATGAGATAGGTCAAATCGCTATTTACAGACCACTTAATGCAACTCATCATAAAGTGTATCTTACAATTCCATTTGATGGGACAGATAAATCTGCATCAAATACTTACTTTACTCCTCAAATTAATTCCAAACGTGGGATTTGTTCTATGGATGATTTGCAAGGAGAATGGATGATGGTTTTTAGAGGTACAGATTATCCAAATATGTATTTTGAAATTAATGAAAAAATACTTCCAGGAACAGATGTTGAATCAGTCTGTTAAATTTATTTTTCTAAATTATTATGAAAACAAACTTTTTCGCCAGTATGACATGCAGGGCCTGATGGTTCAACTAGATAGATGACAGCATCAGAATCACAATCAACTAGAATTTCTTTTACTTTTTGAGTATTACCTGATTCCTCACCTTTCATCCAAAGTTTATTTCTAGAACGACTCCAAAACCAAGAGTTTCCAGTTTTTTTTGTTAATTCAAGTGATTCTTTATTAGAATAAGCAAGTGTTAGAACATCTTTTGTATTTACATCCTGAACGATAATTGGAATTAGTCCACCACTTTTTTCAAAATCTATATCATCAATTGATTTCTGCATAGTTATAATTTGAAATAAAGCTATTATAATCTTACAGGAATTTCTTTGTCTTTGAGGAATTTCTTAACTCCAGTTACACCATGTGTATCATAATGAAAGATAGAGGCAGCTAATGCAGCATCAACATTTGATTCATGAAACACATCTACCATATCATCAGGTTTCCCGCAACCACCTGATGCAATTACAGGAATAGATAAAGAATCAACAATTTTCTTTGTCAACAATATATCATAACCATCTTTTGTTCCATCTTTATCAATACTAGTAAGAAGAATTTCACCAGCTCCAAGTTTTTCAGCTTTTTTTGCCCATTCTATTACATCTAGTCCAGTTTCTTTTTTACCACCAAAAATGAAAACCTCAAACCAAAATTTCTTTTCATTTTCTGAAAATATAGTTACATTGTCTTTAATATCATAATTTCTTTTAGCATCAATTGCAACTACCACACATTGTCTTCCAAATAATTCCATTAGTTCAGTAATTACTGCAGGATTTTTTATTGCTCCAGTGTTGATACCTACTTTATCGGCACCATTAAGTAAAATATTTCTTGCATCATCAATGGATTTAACTCCACCACCTACAGTAAAAGGAATATCAATTACAGATGCAATTTTTTGTACCAAATTTTTGATTGTCTTTCTTTGTTCATCAGATGCTGTAATATCCAAAAATACCAATTCATCTGCGCCTTCATTACTATACTTTTCAGCAAGTTCTACAGGATCACCTGCATCTTTTATTGATTCAAAATGTAATCCCTTTACTACTCTACCATTTTTTACATCAAGACATGGAATTATTCGTTTTGTTAGTGTCATGTTATTTTCTTTGTCTCTTCTATTGAAATTTTATTTTCATATAGTGCTTTTCCTAAAATAACACCAAATGCATTTTTTTCTTTAACATCACTAACATCGCTAACATTTGAAATACCACCACTTGCAATTACATTTGCACTATCCAAATTACAGGCTTGTTCTAAATATTCCAAATCAGGACCCTCCATAGTTCCATCCCTATTTACATTTGTTAATAAAAATTCAGTAAAACCCATTTCTAAAAATTCCTTAATGGAGTCAATGAGTTTAATTCCTGTTTTATCTTGCCATCCATGAATTACTATTTCACCATCCATATGATCAACTGAAATTACAATTTTTTCAGGACCAAAAGATAATAGTAATTTTTTGAGTAATTCTTTATCTTTAAAGGCTAAAGTTCCAAGTACAATTCTATTTGAAATTTTTATTACATCAGAAATTAATGCTTCATTTCGTAATCCTCCTGCAACTTCAACTGGAATTGAAATTACTTCCAAAACTTTTTTAATTATTTCAAGATTCGATCCCATTCCTAAAGTTGCATCCAAATCTACAATATGTAACATGTCAGCACCATTGGCTTCCCATTTTTTTGCAATCTCTATAGGATCATCACTGTATACTGTTTTCTGTTTTGGATCACCCTTGTAAAGTCGAACTACTTGGCCGCCCATTAGATCTATTGCAGGAATTACTTTCATTTTTTACACACATCAAGGAAATTTCTTATCATTATTTTTCCAACAGAACTAGATTTTTCTGGATGAAATTGAGTTCCAAAAAAATTGTCTTGCTCAACAACTGCAGGAACTTTAATTCCATAATCAGACTCTGCAGTAATAATATCATTTGAATTAGGTTTTACTCTATACGAGTGTACAAAATAAACCCACGAACCATTCTCAACGCCTTCCAAAAGTATTCCAGGTTTTTTTATCTCTAAATCATTCCATCCCATGTGAGGAACTTTCATAGTATTTGGTAAAATGATTACCTCACCATCCATTACACCCAAACCTTTCTCTTTGCCTTCCTCACTTTTTTCAAAAAACATTTCCATTCCTAGACAAATTCCAAGTACAGGTACATTACCAACATAATCTAAAAATTGAGTTTTTGAAAAATCCCTAATACTGTTTATGGCAGGATCAAAGTTACCCACACCTGGAAGTAATAAACCAGAATAATTATTTGGTTTATCAAAATTAGATATGATATCTACTGTAGCACCTACTTTTTCAAGAGAAGTTTTCAAACTGAAAATATTTCCAGCGCCATAGTCAAAGATTGCTACTTTAACCATTACATTGATCCTTTTGTACTAGGGATTCCTTTTTGTTTTTTATCCAGGGTAGATGCATTTCTAAATGCAACAGCAAGTGACTTTATGGCAGCCTCAACTTTGTGGTGATCATTATCCCCATACTTTACAGTGAGGTGAATACAGCTATTCAGATTTTGTAATAATGATTGAAAGAAGTGTTCTAAATCTTCTTTAGACATATCTTCAATCTTATTGCGTTTTATTAACAAAGTTGATTTCCAAAACGGTCGTTTCACTAAATCAATAGAAGCCTCAGCTACCGATTCATCCATTGGAACTGATGCATAGCTAAATCTAGTAATTCCACTTCTCATTCCAAGTGCCTTATCAATTGCTTGTCCAATTGTAATTGCAGTATCCTCAATTAAGTGGTGTTCAATTCCATCATTCGATTTTGCAATAACTTTGAGATCCATCATACTGTGTTTACCAAATGATACAATCAAGTGATCAAGAAAATTGATTCCTGTTTTGATACTTGTTTTTCCTGTACCGTCAATATTTACAGAAACTTGTATGCTTGTTTCTTTTGTAGTTCGTTTAATTGATGCTTTTCGTTGTGCCATATTTCTCACAGATATTCTCAATTACTTTATTCTAAATTTAATACCTTTGGAAGCAAATGAATTGAATCCAATACTAAAACAGCCTCATTTTTCTCAAATAATTCTAATTTTTCTTGAGGGTTTTTACTAGTACCCATAATTCCACAAAAGGTAGTTTTTGTTCCCATTTCAGTCACTCTTTTTGCCATGATAAAGTCCTCCATTGAATCTCCAACATACAAAGTAGATGTCCCATTCATTCCTTTAATTGAATCAAGTAATGGTTTTGGATTAGGTTTTGCAAGATCCCTGGATTCATCTTCTAGAAATGCTGAATTTTTTGAATCAAATCTTGGCAATAGTTCTTTTAAAGAATAGCTAACTGATTCTTTTCCTCTACCAGTAACCATTGCTATTTTTGAATTGAATTTTTTTTCTAATAATTCAAGTAAAGAATTATTCAATATTACATCGTCTTGTTCAATTAATCCAGATTCTGAAAATTTAGAATCTTTATCAAATAATTTTTTGTACAATTCAGGTCCATAGAAAAGTTGATCAAAAATCTGATAAAGCGGATTATCATGATGCGTTCCAGGATATGATAATTGATTTTTAATTTCAGAAATATCTGTTTGGTTTTGTAAATATTTTTCTACAGTTATAATTCCATTTGAATCAGAATTTTTTATCACATCAAAAATAAATTCTGTAGGATCTTTTTCTAATTTTTTTGCAGCAACAAGAGACAAAATTGCAGCATATGCTAAATCAACTTCATCATTAAATCCACCTGTAGATTTGAAACCATCAATTATTTTAAAATCAACATTAATTGAATTAGTAATTTTTGAATAATTCTCTAAAACATATTGTGTTGTTTTAACGATTGCCAAGTCATAAGATTTTGTAATATCAATTAAAACACCATCACAATCAAAAATAATTGTATCAATATCATTTAGTAAATCAATACATGAATCATCAAGATAGATTCCTTTAGATTTTTTAATTAGAGTCATCCCAATAAATCACGAATTGCTAGTAAAAATTTAGAATTCATTTCTTTTGTTCCAATTGTAACTCTAAGACATCCTTTATGATTCCCAATTTTGCCCAATTTCCTAATCGAAATTCCTTGTTCTGCAAGTGCTGAATAAACTCGTTTATAGGAACCATGAGCGTCAAATAGCACAAAATTAGCATTAGAATCAAAGACTTGAAAAGAATCATATTTTTGCAATGTTTCAATAATTCTTTTTCTTTCAATTTTGATATCAGTTACTACCTTTTTCATTAAATCAGATTTTTCTAGAGCTAAAATTCCTGATTCAATGGTAATAGTACTCAAAGGATATGGATATTGTAAGACGTTCATAAATGCATCAGTGAATTTCTTGTTTGCAATAAAATATCCTAATCGGAGTCCAGCTAATCCAAATGATTTTGATAATGTTTGTACAACAATAATATTATCTTGATTTTTTACCATACTAGTAAGAGAATATTCACTAAATTCTCCATAAGCCTCATCAATTATCACAAGTCCGTTAAAAGATTTGATTAATTTCTGTAGTTCAGTTTTTGAAAATTGAAATCCTGTAGGATTATTTGGTGAATCAAGATATAAAATATCTGCATTTTTTGATTGTGTTACAAAATCTTTGATATTTAATTTCATATCATCTGAAAATGGAATTGTAATTAATGGTATTGAATATAATTTGCATCTCTCTTCAAAGAATCCAAAAGTAGGTTTAGAGGTAATAACTTTAGTTTGCTTTGAGGCAAAATTAGACAATATCAAATCCAAAATTTGATCAGAACCATTCCCTACTCCGATCATGGAAGTAGGAACTTTAGTGAATTTAGATATCGCTTTGATTAATTTATCTATTCTACCTAATGGATATTCTCGTACATCTGAATTTTTTTTTGCAGATGTAATTACATCGTTTTGAAATTGTTTAGAGATAACATAATTTTCATTTGAATCAAGTTTAACTGAATTTGGAATTAAGTCAGGTTTTTGATAACCTCCAATAGATGAAAATGTTTTTATTTTTTCATCAAACCAATTTTTTTTCATTATAATCTACCTCTGACTGCTTCATAGTGATTTGGTAATCCTTCAGATGTTGTTAAAACATCAAGATATTTTGAGAGTTTAGACAATGATGATTTTGAACAAGTAGTTTGAGTATTTACCTTGATAAAGTCTAATACAGATAATGGGCCACGAATTTTTCCAAATCCATCAGTAGGAAGTATGTGATTTGAACCTAAAACATAGTCACTTGCAGAAGATGGAGTATTTTCTCCAAGTAAAATCAGACCAGCAGTATTAATTTTAGAAGATATGGATTCAGGGTTTTTAGTCATTATTTGCAAGTGTTCTGATGCCAAAGTATTTGCAAGTTTTATCATATCAGTATTAGATTTACAAATTGCAATAAATCCATTGTTTTTTAAACTGGATTTCACAAATGTGGATCTTTTTATTTTTGGAATTAATTCTGAAATAATTTTGTTTACAGAATTTGCAAGTTTTTGAGATGTTGTAATCAAATAACAAAAAGTATCACTACTATGTTCTGCTTGAGAGATCAAATCTAATGCAATTAGTTTTGGATTTGTTGAATTATCAGAAAGTATCCCTAGTTCAGTAGGACCTGCAAGCATATCAATTCCAGTTTCATCACTTATCAAATATTTTGCAGTTGTAACAAATGCACCACCAGGACCAACGATTTTATCTACTTTGAGAATAGATTTTGTCCCATATGATAGTGCAGCAATAGATTGTACACCACCTGTTTTGTAAATTTCATTTGCGCCACAAAGATTTGCTGCAACAATTGTTAGTGGATCAATTTTTCCATCAGTATTTGGTGGAGATACAACTACAATTCTATTTACACCTGCAACTTTGGCAGGTACTACAGACATTATTACAGAACTAGGATATTTTGCTAATCCACCAGGAATATAACATCCAACACTTTGAATTGGAATAAATTTTTTAGAAATTTTAATTCCATCTTGATTAATTGTTTTATTTTTCAATAAAGATTTTATTGCAGATTCTGTTTTTTCTAATCGTTTCTTTGCTAAACGTAAAGAATCAAGTTCAATTTTAGAAACTTTAGAATATGCATTTTTTATTTCAGCTTTTGATACACGTAATGTTGTGATATTTGCACGGCTAAATTTTTTTTCATATTTTCTAATTGCAACATCTCCATTTTTCTTGACATCTTTTAGAATAGATTCGACAATGATTCTGTTTTTTTGAGGCTGTTTTGGAAGAGATTTGACTGCGAATTTTTCAATATTAGTTACTTTGATTATCTTCATCAATTTTCTTCGTCACGTTTAATCTCCTCAAGTTCCAGAATTTGTCTAGGTTCATGAACTACAAGTCCTTGAGCAATCTTCCTTAGTTTAGGGATAAGTTTGTGATATTCTTCTTTTTTTATGACTGTATTTACTCCAAACCACCCTTCTTCACTTAGAGGACTGATTGTTGGTCTTTTCAAAGAAGGCATCTGAGATAGAAGTTTCTTTAGATTTTTCTCTTCAACATTTAGATAAATGTGTAAATATTTTCTTCCAATAACTGCCCCTTTCATTAGAGTTACAATATCAAAGATTTTTTCACGTTTTTTTGGATCCTTTAATGATTTTTTATTTACAATCAAGTGAGCAGTGGAGGTAAGTACTTCATCAACAATTTTGAGTTTATTTTGTTTTAGAGTAGTACCAGTTTCAGTTACATCCATTATTGCATCTACATCTTCAGGAGGTTTTGCCTCAGTAGCACCAAAAGATAGATGAATTTGTACACTTTTGTTATTACCCAATCTAACCCATGGAGTTACAATTAACGGATCTTTATTTCCATAATATTTTTTGTATGACTTTAATTGTTTTAGAAATTTTGAAGCAGTTGTAAGATATTCTGAAGATATACGAAGTGTTTTTTTCTTTTTACCATAATCTGCAACCATTTCATCAAGATTCTTGTAACGATATTTATCAGGAAATGCTATCACTAGTCTAATTTTTCCATATTCTAAATCAAGGATTGGTTCAACATCAGAATTTGTTTCACCTACCCAATCTTTACCAGTAATACCTACATCATACAATCCTTCTGCAACCAAAGTTGGAATCTCTTGAGGTCGAAGCATTTTGACTACAATACTTGGATCATCAAGATAAACTCGATAAGTTCTACTCTTACGATTAACTCTAGTCCATGATTTTTCTAATAATTTGAAAGTCGCATCCTCTAGACTTCCTTTAGGGATTGCAAATTTTATTTCATTCATTCTATATCTTGATTCCAATGGTACTGTATAAAAGCCACATTTAACTTTAAAAATTTTAGAGTGAAAATTACAAAAATCATTGTTACAAGTATCATTATAGTTGGAATTATTGCCTCCATATCATTTTTTATTTTTGACCAAAATTTTATTCAAAATCCAATAAATGAAGAAGATAAGGGAGTGGAATTAATTGAATGGAGTTCAGGGAAATTGTTCAATATTTTAGTAAACCCAGATGATCTTATTTTAGTAGAAGGTAAGACCATACCATTAAAAGCCACATTTGGGTTAAAAGAAGAATTAAATCAAACATATGAAAAAATAGGATTTTTTGGTGAGGAGAAAAAATCACTGTTTATTATTCCAACATTTACTGCAAGTGCATATTCAAAAAATGGGTTTTATGATTTCTATAATGAAAATTGTAGTGAACAATGTTTAACTACAAAAATCGTTACTGAAAATAAACTAGATTATAGTTCTAGTGCAAATTCTGTAAAAATTTTACAATTATTAGAATATGATTCGATATCAGATTTAGAATTACATCAAAATCCCAGCATATTAAAAAATTATGACAAAGTTATTGTACTACATAATGAGTATGTTTCAAAAATAATGTTTGATGCAATAACAGCACACAAAAATATTGTTTTTTTATATCCTAATTCTTTGTATGGAGAAATTGAATTAAATGATTCTAATAATAAAATCACATTAGTTCGTGGACATGGTTATCCTAGTTCAGATATAAAAAATGGATTTAATTGGGAAAATGAAAATACAGATCCATATGAATTTGATAATGAATGTAATAATTGGAAATTTTATCCTATTTCAAATGGCCATATGTTAAATTGTTACCCAGAACAAATAATTTGGAAAAATGAATCGTTATTACAATTTTTGAAAGATTTGTAATTAATTAAAATCTTGAAGAATTTCTTTAGCTCTATCAAGTGAAATTATCTTTTCTTCAATCATTTTTTTAACAATTTCATCTATCTGCTCAGGTGCAGCACCTGCAGCTGCTGCCAAATTTCTTGCATGAAGACGCATGTGTCCTTTCTGAATTCCTTCAGTAGAGAGAGCTCTGATTGCACTAAAATTTTGAGCCAATCCAGTAGCAGTCATGATACATGCAAGTTCTTGTGCAGATAAGGCACCAAGAATCTTTGTACACACTTTAGCTACAGGATGTACGTTTGCAATACCACCAACTATCCCAACAGATAGTGGAATTTCCAAAATTCCAACTAAATTCCCATCATCGTCCTTACTCCACTTACTAAGAGAACGATATGTGCCAGATTTTGCAGCATATGCATTTGCTGCAGCTTCAATTGCTCTACTATCTTGACCAACTGCATTTGCAACAGCTATAGTGCCATTCATAATTCCCTTGTTGTGAGTTACTGCCCTATACACATCATTATCTGCAAATTCAAATGCTAAAATAATATTATCAACTACTTTTTCTCCCCCTACTGCATCTTTTTCAAAAATTGCTTTAGCCTTTACAATTCTTCTAGTAGAATAGTTTGATAATATTCTAAGTAATGTTTTTCCGCCAGTGATTTTTTCTATTAATGGAGAAACAGCCTCACACATTGTATTAGTAACATTTGCACCCATTGCATCTCCAACATCAATTAAGAGTTCAGCAATTAGCATTTTACCTGACGGCGTATCAATAATTTTACAAGAAATTTCTTTTGCACCTTTATTCATTTTTGACAAAGTGTTACTTTTGGAATTTGCTAATTTCAAAATTTCATTTAACGAGTCATCAATTTTTTGAATAGCTGAAGGAATATCAACATCTAGAATTTGTATTTGACCAATACTGTAAGATTCATCAGCAGTAACTTCAAATCCACCTTTAATTCTCGCAATTTTTGCACCCTTTGATGCGGCTGCAATTACAGATGGCTCCTCAATTACCATTGGAATGACATAATCCTTACCATTAATTTTGAAATTAGTTGCAACCCCCAAAGGAAGTGAAAATGTTCCAATCGCATTTTCTACCATTTTGTCTGCTTTGTCATATGAAATTCCTCCATTGCTATTTTGTAATATTTCCAAATCTTCACTTGAAAGATTTGCAAAATTGGCAACAACGTCTAATCGTTCCTTTCTTGATTTCTCAAAAAACTTTGAAATTGAAGAATCAGGCATTTTATTTTAATATCCTCAATAGTTTATCATCAGTTGCATCTGGAAAACCTTTTCCATCAGTATTTGAGGTAATTACATAAAGACTACCATCAGAGCCTTGCACCACATCACGAACACGGCCAATACCACTAAGAATTGATTGTTGGGAACTAAGTCCTTCATCAAAATCTAATTGATATAAATTTGAAGCCCTCATTGATGCTAAAATGAATGGAAATTCAAAATCAAATCTCTCTCCTGAATAAAATAAAATTCCACCAGGTTCTATGCTTGGATCATAACATAAAATAGCATTCTCAAAATTTGTATCATCTGAACATTGTTCTTCAGGCCAACCATAATTTTTACCAGATAAAATTAGATTGATTTCATCATTTTTTTCAGGACCAAATTCTGCAACATATAAATTTCCATCATCATCCCAAGTCATTCCTTGTGTATGTCTATGACCCAATGAATAAACTGGAGAATTTGAAAATGGGTTATCGTCAGGGATTGTACCATCATCATTTAATCTTAAAATTTTTCCAGATAGTGAATCAAGATCTTGCGGTAAATGAGAGGAATCAGAAACAGTTCCAGTTCCTACATACAGTTTTTCATCAGGTCCAAATTTTAAAAAACCACCATTTGTAAAAGAAGAACCAGGAATTTTATCAAATATAGTTTGAACATTTTTTAGTTTGTTTTCTGATTCTTTAATTTTTAGAATTTTATTCCACAAAGTTCCATCTTCTTCATAAGTCAAAAATACATAGATGTAATGATTTGTAGAAAATTCTGGATGAAGTGTTATTCCTAAAAGACCACCATCAAACACATCAGCAGAACGAAATGTAGCTAAAGGAGAATCTAATAAAATATCATTTTGAATTACTCGTATCAATCCATCTTTTTCTGTCACAAAAATTCTATCATCTGAAATAGCAATACCACGAGGTTTGTCAAGATTTTCAGCT
>Ga0209658_1001294_pt1 | contig 15462 bp, 18 predicted proteins | sample SaaInlV_150m_DNA_6_FD_184656 | JGI IMG/M metagenome (GOLD analysis project Ga0209658, IMG submission 184656) | Marine microbial communities from expanding oxygen minimum zones in the Saanich Inlet - SI037_S4LV_150m_DNA (SPAdes) (version 2) | ecosystem: Environmental > Aquatic > Marine >...
AAACAGGTGTAGAGCAACCTAAATCAATACTCGTAAATCCAATGTTACTCCCAATTACATTTGAATTTGAAACACATGGAATGTCAGGACTGCAACTCGGTGATGTAATAAGAATATCAGATATTCCTAAGAAATATGAAAAAACAATATTGCAAATTGTGGAAATAAATCATCAATTATCAGGAATGTCATGGATAACTTCGGTAAAGGCACAAATGAGAAATACAGGGTAACAATGGATATTAACAAACGATATAATAAATTAAATAGTAATTTGATGTTACAGGCAGAACGTACGCCTAAATCACACATACCAACACCAACTGATAAAGATTATAAACGTGGGTATGTTGTTAGATATTTTGTACAACGAGCCAATGATAACTTCACACCTATATTTGAGGTTAATTCAACCGAATACAATCAGTTAAGACGAACATCTATATTTAGTTCAACATCATTAAGGTGGAGAATATCTGGTTCACCAAATCCCGTATATAATTTAATAGATGAATTAAAGGATATGGGTGTATTGAAATCTAATGAAATGTCAATCAAAATGGCATCTACGGTTATGAATAAACTACAATTATACCTACCAAATTTATTACAATTTTTACAATAATAATTCACTTTTTATTAGGAAGTCTCGGAAAAAAGTCGTACTTTAGTAGTAGATATTGAGAGTATAACTAAAAACTAAAAGTATGAAATTATTAGAAAGTGTCGGAACGTTTATTGACGAAAACGGTGTTACATATCCTGCAAACGCGGATAACACACCAGATTTAGAATCACCATTTGATTTGGATGATATTGATAATTCAGATTGGTGGGATGGACTATCTGCTGAAGATTTAGAATGTGTAAATGAATATATGTAATATATAAGATATGGATTATTTAGATTTAAGTGGGAATTTTTCGGTAAACGTGGAGTTAAATTCAATAACATACATAATTACCGAAATCGAAGAACCCATTTCAAAAAAGATTTTATTACAATTAAAAGAATTCATGGGTGGTGATTTTACACTACATACTAACGCTGGTGTTGAACTACATAGTTCAGAAGTGGTGAATAACACGTGGAAAGGAATAAAAATCCTAAGAAATTAGGAATATTCAGATAATTGTTGTATATTTGTAACTATAAAACTTAAAAGAATGCTAATCAAATTAAAATATTACGGAATGGAATTTAACATCGATGTGAATATTGATGGTACTAATCCCAAACTAAAAAAATCAATTGACATAACACGTGTTAATGCTGCAAAGATGATACGTCAGTTCATAAAACAGAAATATCCAAAACAATTTAAGAGTTGGGTTAAATCGGAATCTTATTCAGGTGGTTCATCTATCAATGTTAATCTTTGTAATTTTGATGGTACACCAATTGATGAGGCGATTTATGATGAAATTGAAACATTTTCAAAATCACTAAAAGCTGGTTGGTTTAACGGTATGATTGATTCATATGAGTATAACGAATCATCGAAATCTGATATCGGTACACTTATTAACATGTATACAAAATTTGTATTTGTATCAAATGAAGCATTGTGGGGTTCAAAGGAATATGAAATAAGAAAACAAGCAGAGGCATAACAAATAATAATGGTTATAGTAGAATTAGATCATGAGAAATCACAATTCATTGATCAATGGATTAGTGAACCCTCTTTGATATATCCTATTTGGGTTGATACAGAACGACACCCAATGAACACGGATGTATCATTTTTGTATGTCCGATTCGAAAATAACAATGAATACATATTACCATTCAATCATAACGATTGTATGCCATTAACTATTGATTTATCACAATCAACACAACCAAAAAAAGTATACAATAAAAAAGGATTATTACAAACGAATCTTGGTATAACCAATACGTATGATGTAATGACCGAACTATACTTTCATAAGCATCAAACATTTGACCCAGAACCACTTATAACACGTTTAACGGTGTTTTATCAAAGAATGGGTGTACGTGATAACTTAGGTAGGATAATCCCTATAATGAACTGGTATTCGGTACTAAATGAACTAACTAGTACCATTACATTCAGTACATATGAATCATGGATAGATGATACTATGATACCGATATTATCAGATATAGAACGAAACGGTATTCGAGTCGATTCAAAAAAATTTATTGATAAATGGCCCGATGCAGAAAAACACCTAAACAACGATATAATCTATACCGAATACAATCCATACACCGCAACATCACGTCCTTCAAATAGACATGGTGGTGTGAATTATGCCGCTTTAAACAAGAATGACGGTACACGAGATATATTCATACCGAGAGAAAACAAGATATTCTTACAATTTGACTATGATGCGTATCATGTACGTATTATCGGTAAGATGATAGGATATAAATTACCAACAACATCTGCTCACCAATGGTTGGCTGATCAATATGGTTGTTCGTATTCCGATAGTAAAGGAGTTACATTTAAAATATTATATGGTGGTGTAACGGATGAATACCGACACATACCGTTCTTTAATGAGGTGGATACATATATAAACAAGTTATATGATGATGCGTTAAAGGTTGGTTATATTGAAACCGAACAAAAACAACGTATCTATTTAGATAGAATTGAGAATGTAACACCACAGAAATTGTTTAACTATTTGTTACAAGCAACCGAAACGGAGTATAACATACTGATAATCAAGAAGTTACGTGACAGTGATCTGGTTTTATACGCGTATGATGCTTTTTTATTCGAATATGATGTTAATGGTAACACCGACAAAGCAAAAGAAATACGAGATATACTTGAATCAAATGGGTTTCCTGTAAGGGCAACGTGGGGTGATTCGTACTCAAAAGTATAAAATTTAATATTTATATAATAAACTAGTAAGATTATGAACTTAAAAGAAAACTTTGATCATATACTTCGGGAATTAGAATTCCGAACAGGTGAGATTGTAGATTTAACTAAGATATCACACCGTTCTATGTTAAACGAAATACTATGCGAAACAGGATATGAATCAGTTGCATCAGATATAATTAATAATTTGGTAGAGGGCCCTAATGACGGTGATAATGCAAAGACATCACGTGAGGTTGAAAGAGACGATGAATATACAGGTATAGGTGGTAGTACATATGTTAAAACCAAAGATTTTATACCGAATGCAGCAAAGGGTGAAGATCATTTCAAACCTGGGGCTAAAAAATACAAAAAAGATGGTGATAAATACGTACCACTTAGTGGTGATGATACTGAAAAAGATGAACCAGCTGGTGAATTAACACCAAAACCAACCGATACAGACGAACCCGATACTGAAAAATCTGATAAAGAGGCAGAACAAGATGAGGTTGATGCTGAAACAAAAGCCAATGTTAAAAAAACAATGGGTGATGATAATTATCAAAAACAGATAAAGGATGAGGAAGCGGCAGCTACATCAAAAGAAAATACAGTTGATTTTTATAATGTTGGTGGAGATTTGTATTCAGATACACCGAATGGTAAACCTAAATATAAAAAGGTTAAAGATGTAACCAATGAAGATAAAGGAATGACCTCATCAGGAAAGGAAGTAATAGTTGAACCGATTAAAGTAGACAAGCCTGGCAAATTAAGTGATATGAACGATACTAATTCCGATGGTAAAGTGAAACAATTGGCATTGGATAATGGAACGAAAAATGTAAAGGTATTCAAACCAGCCCCAGGAAATGCAGGTTCAATGTATAATGAGATAATGAGTGGTGAAGTATATTCATATTTAAAAGATAATCCAGATGCATCTGATGCTGATTTAATTGAAAAAATGTATCAACAAACTAAAGATACCACGCTTGGTAAAGAATATGGTGGTGTTAAATCTGGTGAACTATCAGTAGAACCAAAAGGAAAATATACGGGATATAATAAAAAATTATTATTTTTGGTAAGAGATACCGTATCTTCTGGTAAAGTAAAATATAATCGAACCCAATCTGGTATTGATGTGAATGGTATGAAAGATTCGATATCATATAATTATTATGGACATGATCAATCACTTACTGCTCAAACTAAACTTATAAAATCTCACGAAGGCCCATTTTTAACTAGTCAAGGTGTTGAAATTCCAAAGGATACTTTATTAACATTAATAGAAAATTCCGGTGGTGGTGAGAATCCATCAGATACATCCACCATTACAGTTAGTAGTGATGGTAAAGTTATGGTAGAATTTCATTCAGATAAAATGTCCACAAAAGATATACAGGCTAATTCAACACCAAATAAAGAATCAGAACAAGCAATAAAATTAATAGAGGGTAGTAATTTATCAGGATTAGATAAACAACAAAGTACCCAGATTATTCAGAATGGACAATCATTACTATCCACCAAAGAGAGGGAATTAAAATCAGCTGCTAATTCACCTGCTAGAGAATTACGTGATGGTAATATTACACAAATTTTAGCAGATATCAAATCCGATAAAGGAATTGATTCAAAGGCAAAAGTAAATTCACATTTAAAGGCATCATTAATATCACGTGGAAATCCACACCCAAATATTAAAAAATATTTACCAGAACAAGAAGAATCACATACAGAAGAACAGCTGTTAAAAGCATTCTATGAATACATGGGTGATGATGATAAAATTACAGGTCCTGGATCACCAACTGATCATCAAATGAAATTATTATATCGTTCTGCTAAACAAAATGGATATGATATTTCAGCCTCATTGGGTAAAATACGTGAAGAAAGTTTACAAATTCAACGTGATACACAGTCTAAATTAAATGAACGTAATATTACGCTTAAAAGTGGCGAATCAAAACCATTGGGTACATATATTGAGGGCAGAAATTTAATTGATAAATTACATTTAGATGTAATTGATGGTGAAGATGGTCATGGTGTGGGTAAATATAAAGGATTATTTAGTGTTAATATGTCTGGTACTATCGTTGAATCTAAACAATTAACTCATTGTTTGGGTATAGATGATACCGATGATTTCATTGAACATTTTGAGGTTGGTACGCCTGGTAATGGTGAGGAGGTGTATCGAAATAAGGAAACTGGTCAGGTGACTGGTAATAATATATTTGTGTATGCGATTACTAAAAATAATAAACGAATACCATTTGCTTATAAAACACAACGATCGAAGCAAGGTGAAAGTGGTAAATTAAGTACAACGTATCAGTATCATACAAATACACAAAAATGTTTTAAAGAAAATCAATAAAATATCTTTTATAAAAACCCTATATTTATAGGTAATTAATTACTTATAGAGAACAACAATGAGCATAAGTTTACTTTGCACGTTTGTACAAGAAAAAGAGTTACAACAAACACTAGATATAATACAAGACAGGTATCAATTAGTATATAATTACATATATGTGTTAAACAACGCGGATACGATTTCTGAGTTATATGTTACGTATAATATAGATACATCATACGGAAATCATTTATCGGTAGATGATACAATATTAATACACCGAAAAAAAGAATCAAATACGTTATATACAATCAATGCGTTGAATATGTTAATCAGAGAATCAAATAATGGTAGGTTGGATAAATCTTTTATTATTGATTGGTCTAAATATACCAATTCAATGGTACTTACAAAAATGGATTCAACTAGAATCATAAAAACAGAAATATTCAAAGTAATAAAACTTTCTTCAAATTAATTAGGATATTACAAATAAATGTCGTATCTTTGTGTATCAACAAAAATATAATTATGCAGAGAAGTGATGTTTACAAAGTAATTGATACTGAACGTGAGTATCAAGATTCCGAAACAGAAAACACAGAAAGAGTTGATATAGTTGACGAATTTGATATGGCACATACGTTGTTATGTATTGATAAATTCTTAGAATCAGCTAAACAAAAATGGTATAAAGATAATCCAAAAAACAATTACAACGATGTAACACCTTATCTTAGAATGATAAGTGCGGTGTGTGTTAAAATGGGTGAAAAATACGGTATGCCAACCCGAAGATATTACAAATATTAATCATGTAAAACACGTGATTTTTACAAAAAAATGATATTTATATATAGATATCTCGTGTAGGAGAGACACGTAAATAAAACCATAAATTATAAACACAATTAATAACACTTAAACAAAAACAATTATGGCACTAGACATTAATGCTGTCAGAGGTAGACTGAACAAACTACAAAGTTCTCAAAGAAAATCTGACTTATTATGGAAACCAACTCCTGGAAAACACCAAGTTAGAATAGTACCTTACAAATTCGATGTGGACAATCCATTCATCGAACTTTATTTTCACTACAACATTAACAACAAAACTTATCTTTCACCTCAATCATTTGGAAGACCAGACCCTATTGTAGAGTTTGCTGACAAATTGAAAAGAATGGGTGATAAAGATGATTGGAAAACTGCAAAATCAATGGAGCCAAAACTTCGTACTTTTGTACCTGTTATCGTTCGTGGTAAAGAAAATGAAGGAGTTCAATTCTGGGGATTCGGTAAAACTGTATATCAAGAAATTCTTGGTTATATAGCCGATCCAGATTACGGTGATATCACCGATCCAGTAAATGGTAGAGATTTAACGATTGACTACAAATCTGCCGAGGAAGCGGGTACATCGTATCCAACAACCACACTTCGTGTAAAACCAAAAGAAACACCGTTAACAGCGGATGCACAAGAGGTGACTAAATTTTTAGAGGTTCAAACCGAAATTACTGATTTATATTCAGAGTTATCATACGATGAATTAAAAACAATTCTTGAGGGTTGGTTGAATCCAAGTGATTCAGAAGCACCAGCAACTACTAATTATTCAAATTCAATTCCAACGGCTCCGGCCAAAGAAACAACACCAGCCCCACAAGCTAATACACCTGCACCTGCTGCACCAAAAACATCAACTGATGTAGGTGCTGCTTTTGATGAATTATTCAAGAAGAAATAATCATCAAATATGGCAAAGAAAAAAGCGAGTGTCGAGTTGATAGATATCCTTGCGGATACTCTAAATAAACAGGCGAAAACACAACAAGTAGCATTTTTCTTGGACTCAGACGGGAACGTTCCTACGAACGTTTCCGATTGGGTTTCATTTGGAAGTGCTATGTTAGATGTAGCTGTTTCTAATAGGGCATATGGTGGTGCACCTGTTGGTAGAATCATAGAAATTACGGGATTAGAACAAAGTGGGAAATCACTACTAGCAAATCATCTTTTAGCTGAAACACAGAAAAAGGATGGGGTTGCTGTATTAATTGATACAGAAAACGCAGTAAGTACTGATTTTTTAAGTGCAATTGGTGTAGATGTATCTAAACTATTGTACGTAGCAGCTGATTCAGTTGAACAATGTTTTGAAATGACCGAAACTATAATCGAAAAGGTTAGACAAGCTGACCGTGACCGATTAGTAACAATAGTAGTGGATTCGGTAGCAGCCGCATCAACCACAGTTGAGATAGCATCTGAACATGGTAAAGATGGATATGCAACTGATAAGGCTATTATTATCTCCAAAGCTATGAGGAAGATTACCAATTTGATTGGTAGACAAAAAGTACTCATAATATACACTAACCAACTCCGTGTGAAAATGAATGCGATGTTCGGGGACCCATGGTGTGTTGACCCATTGAGTACAGAGGTTGAAATAGAATATGATGAAAATTCGGAATTTTATTCTGAATATCACACTAAATTATTACAAATAATTAATAACAATTCATAATATGAAACAAAAAGTAACATTAGGACAATTATCTCAATTGTTTGACATGAAACTTGATACACCTGAGGTATTGGATACCACCGGATTGGGATTGAAAGTACAATCCATGTCCAGTGATGGTGACATTGAGTATAAGGAGGTTCAAGAGTTTCTAGTAAAACAGAAAGTGAATGAATATTATTCACTTGGGAAATTAAAGGGCACAGGAAATCACAGAGTTAAATTAAATGATGTGTATGTAAACTTACGTGATCACCCGGAATCGATGAAAATAAATGGTAGTATGGATGTGGTAGACATATCAGTTGCTGATAATGAGAATTATATAGCAAATGGCCAGGTGAATCACAATACTACAAGTGGAGGTTGGTTAACCGCTTAGCTTCCACTATAAAAAACTCGGTGAATTGCTGGAACATCCTTAGAGGATTTTATACTACAACATAATTGGTAACGATAAGTGTGAAAGTTAAAAAAATAAAATCATTGGAAAATCAGCAGCCAAGTACCTTAGTGATGAGGTAAAGGTTCAGAGACTAGTAAGATTAATCTTTTTAAAAAATATATACAAATTGGGTAAGAATTTTCCTTTTCATTATATTTATAAGTACATAAAAGAAGAAATTGCCATGAGTGCCGAGTATCAAAATAATAAATTAATAAAATGTGAAGTATGTGGATTGATGTATAAATCTATAACTAATACACATTTGAAGAATAAACACAATTTAACAACAACTGAATATAAACGATTATTCCCAGATACACTAATGATATCAGCTGAACATTTAGCTAAATTAGGTGAATGGGTATATTCTGATAAAAATAAAAAACATTGGCTGAACCAACAAAGAATTCAAAGTAACTCCGAAAAACGAAAAACATCTGTTAGACTAGCAACACAATGTGATGAATATAAACAGAAACAAAGTGAGGTGATGAAGAAGTATGTTGGTGAACATCCGGAAAGTATAATGTGGCAATCTATTAAAGGAAGTGATCACCATCATTATAAGAAGTCTAATTGGCAACGATGGTCGGATAAATATGGTGAAGATATTGCAGATGAAAAACTCACCGATTGGAAACGAAAGAATAAAATACCAAACGGATCACGTAATACTAAAATAGAATTAAAGGTTAACGATATTTTAAATAAAAATAATATAGAATATGTTCATCAATATGATAAAATAAGTTCATTCTATGTAGATTTTTATTTACCAATGTTTAATTTAGTATTGGAAGTTGACGGTGATTACTGGCATGCAAATCCAAAACGATATAGAATGGATGAATTAATTAAATATCCTGGTAATCGAATTGTAACTGCTGAATCGGTGTGGAATCGTGATAAGATACGAGCTGATAAAATTCGGGAATGTGGGTATAATGTTGTTAGAATATTTGGAAGTGATATAACTGAGAATAATGTGTTAAATTTAATTAATAATTTTGATAAAGATATAGTCCGAACTCATGGGAAACCATGAGAAGTGTAGATAAAGAGCTACATGATAACAAATTGAAAGCAATTGCATTTCACGCATCGGTACGATTACGTATGAAGAATATGGGACAAATCAAAGATGCAACAACCAAAGAGGTTATTGGTATCAAAGTTCGTGTTCAAGTAATTAAAAATCGTATAGGGCCGCCATTACGTTCGGTTGATATGGAAATCTATTTCGATAGAGGTATTGATAACTACGGTTCTTGGTTAAAAGTAATGAAGGAAAATAATTTGATAAAAGTAGGCGGATCTTGGTATTCATACACGGATACAGAAACCGGTGAAATACACAAATTCCAATCCAAAGAATTCATTCAGTTACTAAAAGATAATCCAACATTAGAGGATCAAATGTATAATCATATATGTGAATCCACTATTAAAAAGTACGTAAGTAGTCCTGATGTTATTGATGAGACTAATATCGAAATTGATACTCATGGTGCTGGTATGGATGATTAATTAATTAATATGTTATGAAGAAAATTTATGAAACCATTCTAGGGTTAGTCAATGACAACGCCCAAGAAATAAATAGTAGACATAAGAATTCAAGGGTATTGATTGTTGATGGCACAAATACGTTCATTAGGTGTTGGTCATCTGTACCAACAATGAACGATGATGGTGAACATATCGCTGGTATTACTAGTGTGTTGAAATCCATTGGATTTGCTATTAAACAAACAAAACCTACTAGGGTTATTGTAGTTTTCGATGGTAAGGGTGGTGCACGAACACGACAAAAAGTGTTTAAAGGATATAAAGCCAATCGTGGTAAAAATAAACTACGTGTAAATAGGCAGTATGCAGATATGTTAACGAAAGAGGACGAACGTGAATCAATGAAACGTCAGTACAAATGGTTAGCAGACACATTAGATGTATTACCAGTTACAACCATGATTTATGATGGTGTGGAAGCTGATGACGTAATGGGTTATATTGCATCACAACTTGTAAAGGAAGATGAACAAGCGGTGGTAATGTCAACTGATAAGGATTTTTTACAACTTGTTAGTGATACTACTATCGTTTGGTCACCGACCAAGAAAAAGATATATAATACCGAATCACTAAAAGAAGAATTCGGTATAGAATCAAAAAATATCCTATTATATAGGACACTTGATGGTGATGATTCAGATGAAATACCTGGAATAAAGGGTTTAGGTATTAAAACATTACTAAAACGAATTCCTGAATTTACTGGAGATGTTAAATTATCTATGGATGATTTATTCAGATTATGTGAGGAAAAACAAGTAGAGAAAAAACCTATTAAACTATATAATGATATATTGAGTGCAAGACCTCAACTTGAAATGAATGAAAGACTCATGCAATTATACGATCCAGAGATAAGCGGTACTATAAAAATGAACATTTTATCTCAATACGATGAACATATTAATCCATTGAATAAATTGGATTTTATGAAAGTTTGTATGAAGTACAAAATTATTGACACATTTGGTAATATGAGTGATTGGTTAAACCAAACATTCGGAACTATGATAACAGATAGATAATGGATAACACACAAGATACATTACAAAAGTATGGCACTAGTTTTCAATCGAAAATTATAAGTGCTCTATTGACCGATGCTAAATTTCTTGGTGAACTAGATGGTATTCTTTTATCTAAATTCTTTGAATCAGATGCAAATAAATGGATAGTTGATTCTATAATTGACTATTATGATATATTCAAGACATCACCAACACTAGATGTATTTAAGGTGAAAGTTTCTAAATTAGAAAATGAGGTATTGAGTACGGTGATTATCACCCAACTCAAACACATTTATACAGAAATAGACACAGTTGATGTTGAGTATGTAAAATCAGAATTCAAATCATTTTGTATAAATCAAAATCTTAAAGAGGTTATACTACAATCGGTTGACTTACTCAAACTAGGTAATTATGATAAAATTAAAGACTTAGTAGATGAAGCCATAAAAGTTGGTGCAGAGAATAATTTGGGTTTGGATTACATAACGGATTACGTATTACGTATGACAGAAGCTAATCGTAAAACCGTAGAAACACCGTGGGATGTTATCACCGATTTAATGGATGGTGGTTTATCTGGTGGTGAACTTGCAGTTGTGGTTGCACCAAGTGGTGTAGGTAAAACATGGATTCTAACCGCAATTGGTGCATTTGCTGTATTACAAGGTTTGAATGTGGCTCATTATTCATTAGAATTATCCGAACATTATGTTGGTATGAGATATGATACCGTGTTTACACAAATACCATCGAATGAATTAAAAGATGCAGACAAGGCTCAAATTGTTCAAGATAAAATATCATCATTAAAGGGTAATTTACAGATTAAGTATTTTCCACCAAAAGGAATTTCAACAAGAAACATACAACAACATATCGAGAAATTAACAATGACTGGTAATAAACCAGATTTGGTAATTATTGATTATGCTGATTTATTGTTATCACATACAAACAAATCAGATTCAACATATCAAGAACAAGGTGGTGTGTATATAGAATTACGTGGATTAAGTGGTGAGATAGGTGTACCGATTTGGACAGCATCTCAAACTAATCGTAGTGCTATAGATAGTGAGGTGATAGAGGCAGATAAGATAGCAGATTCATACGCTAAAGTAATGAATGCTGACTTTATTATGAGTTGGAGTAGAAAAACACCTGATAAGGTTAACAACACGGCACGGGCTCATATTATGAAAAACAGGTTCGGCCCCGATGGTATTACATTTCCATGTAAAATGGATACTAATACTGGGTTTATTGAGATATACGATGGTAACACCGCAGCGGGTATTCTGTCCTCAAAAGAGGCATCAAGTGGAAAACTCGTACAAAAAGAGTTACTACATAAGAAATATTTAGACACAATGGGATAATGGACTATTTACATTTAACAAGTGAAAAAAATCTTAAATCGGTACTCAAACACGGAATATTACCCTCACGTATAGACTTGGATCATCATTGGAAATCGTTTAAATATTATGGATTAAAGGAACGTAAATGTGTATACACATGGGGTGGTGAACATTATAATAATACCAAGTATATAAAGGATATGATATATACCAAAATGTATATTCACCCACGAAACAACGCGTATAATCGTGTGGATCATGTGTTAGATTGGAAATCATTTGGTGATGAAATATTTGGTGATGATGGAACGTATTATCTACTAAAGATAACAGGAGTTGAAGAGAAATTTGGTAAATGGATACATGTACAAGAATCACATGATGATAAACACGGCACAACGGTTATTATGGATGATAAATATGCACATGATGATAAGCCTATGTTTATATTCGAAGATAAAATACAACCAGTTAATTTCAAAATAGTTGAAAAAGTAAACGTGCGAATGTACAAAACAAATCAATTAGGATTTTCATTTTCTAAAACAATATAAAACATGAAATTATTACACGGTGATTGTTTAGAATTAATGAAAACGTTAGGTGATGATAGTATAGATGCAATAATAACAGACCCTCCTTATAATATATCCAAAAAGAATAATTTTGGTAATATGATTAACTACTCGGGTGTAGATTTTGGTGAATGGGATAAGGACTTTGATTTATATAGCTATATAGTTGAAATACCAAGAATATTACGTAGAGATGGTAGTGTTATAATTTTTAACGATTGGAAGAATATTGGTAATATAGCTAGATACTGTGAAAGTCTAGGTATGGTAATTAAGGATATGATACGATGGGAAAAAATAAACCCATATCCTCGAAATAGAGATAGGAGATATGTTACAGATTTTGAGGTGGCGGTGTGGTGCACAAATAAGGATGCTAATTGGACATTTAATAGAACGGATAGTGTATATCAAAAACCAATGTTTAAGGGTGCAAGTACATCACGTCCGGAAAAAACAATACACCCAACTCAAAAACCAGTTTGGTTGTTGGAAAAAATAATTGAAATACACACAAATAAAAATGACATTGTACTAGATATGTTTGCTGGTAGTGGAACAACTGGAATCGCTTGTATTAATACAAATAGAAATTTTATAGGGATGGAGTTAGATGAACAATACTTCAAAATAGCAAAAGAAAGAATAAATAATCATATAAAATCCAGACCAACTAACGAAATAACAAATAAATTCTTTGATATATGAAACTACTACTAGGAAAATGTGAGGAAGTATTAAAAGAACTACCAGATAACTCGGTGGATTCGGTAGTTACTGATCCACCTTATGGATTGTCATTCATGGGCAAGGGTTGGGACTATGATGTACCAAGTGTTGAACAATGGAAAGAGGTGTACCGAGTGTTAAAACCAGGTGGACATTTACTTTCATTTGCAAGTACTAGAACACAACATAGAATGACAGTAAATATTGAGGATGCTGGATTTGATATTCGTGATATGATTGCATGGATATACGGTTCGGGATTTCCTAAAAGTTTGAATATCGGTAAATCGGTTGATGAAAAACTCGGTAATAAGCGTGAGGTAATTGGTACTGATGTTAATTACGGTGTAACAACCAAAGAAGAGGGTAAAAACGCTTTCGGTGATTACGCTGGTGAATGGGATATAACCAAAGGTGATTCTGAATGGGAAGGGTGGGGAACTGCTCTAAAACCAGCACTAGAACCAATAACAGTTGCTAGAAAACCACTAAGTGAAGGCACAGTTGTTGAAAACGTATTAAAACATGGAACGGGTGGTATTAATATAGATGAATGTAGAGTAGATTTTGTAAGTGAGGAAGATAAAAAAGAGAGTATCACTAAAAATCAACACGAAGACTTTGGTACAAAACCAATGGTTAATAATAACGTATATGGTGATTATTCAATGGTAACACCAAAAAACTTTAATCCAGTTGGTAGATTTCCAGCAAACCTAATCCACGATGGTAGTAATGAGGTAACGGGGTTATTTCCGAGTGTTACAACTGGTGTTGTTAGTAAACATCACAATGCAACCAAAACAAATGTTATTTATGGTCACCGAGACCCAATACACACAGATAGAGGATTTAATGAAACGGGTGATACATCTGCATCTCGCTTTTTCTATTGTGCGAAAGCAAGTAAAAGTGATAGAAATGAGGGGTGTGAGGATAACCACTATGAATTAAAAGATAATGTAACCAATGATGTTTTATTGGAAATTCAAAAATATTTATGATTATTTTATTTTTCTATATTTATAACTGTAAGACCAATTGGTTTTATGATATATTATAATAGATATGGGAAAAAATCAATACAAATTAAGAAAGTTAAACTGCCCGAGTTGTGGTAAAATAGTAGAAGGTAATTTTAGCAAAACAAGAATATATTGTTCTAGGAAATGTTATGATACTTCAAGACCAACTGCTGTTAAAAATCCGTTAACTAAGAAAATGTGTGAAATGTGTAATATTGAATATGAAACAAAAAACACAGAACAACGATTTTGCAATACAGATTGCCAAAATGAATGGCAAAGTAGGAATAAATCAAAATTCATATGTAAAACGTGTGGAACGGGGTTCGGCCTGAGTAAAAGTTTAGCAGATAGTAGAGATTATGAAATTAAATTTTGCTCAATGAAATGTAGAAATCTTGATCCAGAATGGAGAAAATCAAATATATTAGCAAATATTGTACAACAAAACAATAAAGGATTAAATAAGTTGGAAGTGGCAGGTAGTAAAATACTTAATGAATTGGGAATTGAATTTGAAGAACAATTTTTGGTATTTGATAAATTTCTAGTTGATGTGTTTATACCTGATAAAAATATTGTAATACAATGGGATGGTGATTATTGGCACGGACACCCTACTACATTGAAAGACGGAATTCCAGATAAAAGACAAAAACGTAGAATGGATTTTGATAAAAGTCAAGATGCATATATGATTAAAGCCGGTTATACAATATTACGTTATTGGGAACACGATGTTATAAAAAATAAAAAATATGTATATGAAAATATCAAGCATGCAGTTCAGTAGTTTACCTGAACATTTACAGCAACATTTTATTAGAAAGGAGGTTGGGATGGGTAGAAATACACATCCCACGTGAATGGTCAAGCCAACACCATTAATGGAATATTTGGTAAAATTGGTAACACCAAAAGGTGGTACTGTATTAGATCCATTCATGGGAAGTGGTAGTACA
>Ga0209658_1001312_pt1 | contig 15328 bp, 21 predicted proteins | sample SaaInlV_150m_DNA_6_FD_184656 | JGI IMG/M metagenome (GOLD analysis project Ga0209658, IMG submission 184656) | Marine microbial communities from expanding oxygen minimum zones in the Saanich Inlet - SI037_S4LV_150m_DNA (SPAdes) (version 2) | ecosystem: Environmental > Aquatic > Marine >...
ACATTCAGAAGTGGGGATGGAAAGTATCAGAAAAGGGTTGGGTAAATTGGCCAGACTACCAGGCCAGGGTATTTCGTAATGATGAAAAGATACGATGGACTCGACCATTACACGAACTAATTACAGGATGTAAAACATATGCACATTTACCACCACATGAAGAATTAAGTTTATATCATCCAAAAACTATAGAAAAACAGGAAAAACAAAATATGTTTTATAATAAAAATTTTAGTAAAGAATTAAACGTGAGGAAAGGATGAGAAAATATTTACCAACAATAGCTGAACTAATAGACAGACTTTCTATTATTCAACTAAAAGAAGTTTTTATACCAGAACACAAAGAAGAATATGCCAAAGAAATCAAAGACATAGTTCATGATTTAAATAAATTGGGTTTAGAAAAAGAATATGATTATGCTAACTTAGGAGAACTTCTTAGGGCAGTTGTAGTATTATCACAAATGAATCTACATATTTGGCACAACGAAACCAAATATAGGGCCGGTGAAGGTGATGGTAATCTTGGATTGACTCATGGATTAAATGGAATCAGAAATACTGCTAAGAATAAAATCCAAGACCAACTTGTAGATGGTGGAAGAAAAGATTATAAAGTAGATTGTATAGCAGCCGAGTTTGATGATTGGGATGTGAGTTGGTAGATGTTTAAAGAAACACGTGAAAGGTCAGTAAGAAAATCTATTGGTTGGAGAATCGTAGCAGTAATTAATAGTTATATTATTTTAGCAATGTATTTTACAGATTCACCTTTATATAATGCTATTCTAATGAATATTACTGGAGCAGTTTTATATTATGTGTATGAGAGGTTATGGAATAATTCTCACAAGGGAAGGTATTCAGAGTGATATTTTGGAGAATTGTAGATAACCAAGTTCATCCAGTTCACGAAACGGACAATCTTGGATTTGAGAAATCAGAAGGATTACGGATACCCGATGAGTATTTAGATAAACAAGAGTTTATGGTTATGAGAACTGCCCACGGAATAGGTGATTGGGGAATTATATCAGCAATGCCACGATTACTCAAAGAAAAATATCCAGATTGTAAAGTTTACGTTCCAACTAAAAAACTTCTAAAAAAGTTATTTGGTGACTCGTTAAATGCTTGGAGTTCCTGGGATAATCCATATGAAAATGTAAATAATATATTTGATACCAATCCATATGTAGATGATTTTGTTGATGAAATGGGCGGTGAAATATACCATGATCATTACAGAATATACGATAAAGATAATACCGACATTCCACTATTAAAACAAATGTTAAAGTTTTGGCAATTCACGGATAACGAAATGGAAGATTCACAACCAGAACTATATTGGTCAGATGATGAGAAAAAACTTGGTGACGAAATAATAAAAGAATATGTTGGATACTCCACAAGAACAGTTCCAAGAGGATATGAAATACCAAATGAATATGGTTGTTTATTGATATCAGATAGATATGATTACAGTCAAGATAAGTTGATTATTGATAAGTTAAATGAACACAAATTAAAATATTTTTATTTTTCGGAAAGACCAATCGAACAGACCGAATTTGATTATGTTGATAAGGGTTTAGATTTACGACATATTCATCCCAGGATACAATTATATATAAGATCAAAAGCAAAAGTAAATATTGGAAATCAATGTGGAATGTTAGATTGTATACCACGATATTCAAAAGTTTATACTGTACAGAGGCAATTCCCGATTAGTCATAATTTCATTGTTGGAGAAAATTATTTGGATAGTGAGAAAAAGAGAAAACTATTAGGTGGAGTTCCAGATAAATTTGAATCCAAGACGACAACCTCAAGGAAGTTCAAATCAGATTTGATAGATTTTTTAGGTAATGATTTTAAAGATAAAAATATTATTGAAATAGGGTGTTCACTCGGATATACAACCAGTATATTGAGTGGGTATTTTAATAAGGTAACTGCTGTAGATTTTGATCCAAGTAGAACAAAATCGGCCGGTGAATTTAACGAACATAGAAATAATATAAATTTTGTAACAAAGGATGTATATGGAACTCGATGGGATTTTGATAAAAATCATGATGTTGTTTTTATAGATTGTGTTCATGAATATGATTATATAAAGAGCGATATTACTAATTCTATAAATTATTTTGATAAGCCACTATTAATTTTTGATGACTATGGACTATTCCCAAATACAGTAATGAAATGTGTAGATGAGTTTGTAGAAAGTGGAGTGTTAAAGGTAGTGAAAAAAATAGGACACAAGAAGGGAGTTGTTTTTCCAAAAACAGCTTATAAAATTATGACTGATTATGAGGGGATAATATGCCAGGTTCTATAGTCTATACTTCGATATTTGGAAAGTATGATAATATTATATCTCAATCGTTACAAGATAATTGGGATTGGAAGTGTTTTAATGAAGAAAATAGTATATCATTATACTCAGATAACAATAGGAATGCAAAACGATTCAAAGTTTTACCTCATAGGTATTTACAAGATTATGAATATAGCATTTTCATTGACGGTAATATGACTGTAGTTGGTAATATAGATGAATTAGTTGAAAAATATTTGACTGATTCAAATGTGGCAGTTTTTAGTCACGAAAATAATAAATTAGATTCAAGAAAATGTGTATATGATGAGGCCCAAACTATATTTGATCTTGGTGAAAAAAATATGAAATTAACTCCAGAAAGAGGCGAGTTGAATTATAAGGATAACCCAACAGTAATTAAGGCCCAAATGGATATGTATAGTATGCTTGGTTATCCAAGAAATAACGGATTACTAACGGGAATGGTTATTGTTAGACGACATAATGAGAAAGATTGTATTGATGTTATGGAAGATTGGTGGACAGAGATTAAATACAATAGTAAAAGAGATCAGTTAAGTTTTAATTATGTGGTTTGGAAAAATGATTTAAAGTTCAATTATATTGATGGTGATTCAAGAGATAATGAATATTTTATCAGAGATACAAAATCACATAGGGGTAAGGAATAAAAATATGTTAAATAATATTATTAAAAATTTTAACAACATGGCTGATGGTTTTAACGGTATGGCTTTAAGAGTATTTTTTAATAAAAAAATAATTTGGTTTAAACCTAGTCGTACTGCCGGAACATCTTTAAAACATGTGATTCCAACACAGTATATACATGAATGGGATATTAAAAAGTGTATTGATAACAATAATATTTTTGATAAAAATAAAGGTCATCAGGATGCTACTTCTTTTATTCCACTGACTGATGAAGAGATAATAAACAATTATTGGAAATTTATTATAGTCAGAAATCCATTTGATAGATTGGTGTCTGCGTGGAAATGGTCTAGCCGTAGTAGAAGTAGAGGATTAAATATTGGGGGAAATGTTTCATTTGAAAAATTTGTAAAAAGTAAAATGGTTGATAAAGATGGTAATTTTACCAATGCTCATTGGAGTTTACAAATTACCGGTGGGGAATACAAAGGTAAAATGATGTATGACTACATTGGTAGATTTGAAGATTTGCCAGAGTCTTTGAATCCTATCGCAAAGGCCTTTGGTATGTCAAATATATATCGTGATTTTCCTACTATGAATCAGACCACTGATCCAAAAACTAGAGAAAAAGATAGTTATAAAAAACATTATACTGACGAACTTATTGAAATAACTTCTAAAATTTATAAGAAAGATTTAGAGGCATTTAACTATGAGTTCTAAAAATGTAGTTTTTATACCAAATATAGACTTGGGAAATGGTAGGAATAACTCATATCATTATTCAGTAAAAAGTTGGAAACATTGGTGTGACAAAAATGATTGTGAATTATTAGAGTGGACTGATTTATTATATCCAGTAGATTATATGAAAATAACGTGGCAACGTTACTATCTATTTGATATATTAGAAGCAAATGATATTTATTATGATCAAGTTTTGATGGTTGACGCTGACACAATAGTTCATCCAGATTGTCCTAATTTTTTTAATGAAACAAATAACAAATATTGTGGAGTTATGAATAATGGTGACTATGAATGGGTATTGAGAAGTATAGAAGGGTTTGGTGATGAATTATTTAATGGTACGAGAATTGAAACTTGGAGCTATATAAACGGTGGATTTCAGATTTTAAATAAAGGACATAAGAAACTTTTTGATACAATGAAACAATTTTATTTGGATAATACTGAAAAAATTATAGATTCAATATTAAAAATTAAAACAGCAACAGACCAAACCATTTTAAATTTTATGTTACATGAAAATAATGTTGGTGTAAAGGTTTTACCTGATTGCTATAATGTTCAGGATTTATATAGAAAAAATTTGTTATATGTTCATGATCAATGTTGGTGGAGCGATGAATTACATTTTTTAAAATCTGGATGGGTATATCATTTCAATGCAATTCCACAAAACCTAATGAGTAGAGACGTGGGGTACTGGATGGAAAGAACCTATAAGGAGTTGTTTTGAAAAAAATTATAGGTTTTACTTCAGGATATTTTGATATAATGCATCCAGGTCATATTTTAATGTTGGATGAGTGTAAGAGATATTGTGATTATTTAATAATTGGTGTGAATGATGTTGTTGATTGGGGTGATGATACGTGGATTCAACCAGATGGCAGACACAAAAATGAACCAATTTGGACTCCAACTGAAAGATTGTTGATGGTCCGGTCCAATAGAAATGTTGATGAGGCATTTTTATGCTTAGGTGAAGAAAAATTATATGAATATCTTGAAAAAAATCAAGAAAGAATTGATGTTCGGATATTAGGAGAGGATCACAAGGATAGTCCATTTACTGGCGACGACTTAAACATTGATATTGTATTTAACAGTAGAAATCATGATTATAGTACTACTAATATTATTAAAGACATAATAGACAAAGGCCGTATATGAATATAGAATTTATCTTTTCTGAATTTGGAATAAGATCAAACGCAAATCAACCAGAAAATTTTACGGATGTGTATAGGTTAGACCCAACATATTCTTCAGTAAAGAAGTTTTTTCCTAATGCACAGATAACATTATATACTGATATCCCTGAACTTGCAAAGAATTATCCTGATGTTGAGGTTAGATTGATTGATATTGAATCAAGTCCATTCACAAAATCAAATCATAGATGGGGTTGGCATTGCTGTGATTATTATGAGGCGAATGGATTGATAGAATCTAATGCAGACATAGCAATATCTGTTGATTCTGATTTAATGTTTGTTTCAGATGAAATAAAAACATTGCTTCCTATAACTGAGAAATTCGGGTTGTGTGTTCCTGTAAATGAACGACAAATGGTAAAGGTGGATGGAATACATACTCGTGGAAATGATGGCGATTACCACATAGGTGAAGATACAACAAATGGAAATCTTTTAACATATGATTTATGGTGGGCAAGTTTTTATACTCAAAATAAAAGAGGAAGAATTTGGTTAGAGGAATTTTGTAGGTTGATGGAAACTAATCCAAGACGCGCTCCACTTCAGATGTCGAGGGCAACTTGGAATACTGGAATTTATCCATATTCAATGCCAAAACAGTTTGGAGTTGGAACTGGACATATTGGATGTGGTAATGAAGTTATACTACACGTAGGCCATTTAGATGTTCAAGATCATTATTTGCAAGAGAGAATATAGTGAAAACATTAAAAGAATTAACAATAAAATATGATGTTGATCAATTGGATTTGGGCTATACTTCACATTATGCATTTTTGTTTGATGAAATTAGAGAAGATGTTGTTAAAGTCTTGGAGATTGGTGTGTCCTGAAGTGGATGAATTAAGGCATTTACAGGGAGAGGATGAGTAATTATGTATAAATCAGGTGAAGTTATGAGATTGAATGAAATCAGAAATCTTGGAATAAATCCAATTTCTATTTTAGATATTGGATCACATTCTGGTCAGTTTTATAATTGGGCTAAAAACACGTGGGAAGATTCTGTGATTTGGATGATTGAGGCAAATCCTGTACATGAAGAAACTTTGAAAAATATAACTCAATTTACTAATGACAATTATTTAATTGCAGCTCTTGGTGACAGAGAACGAGAAGTAACATTTTATACAAGAAGTGATAAGCCACATACAGAAGGCAACTCATATTATAAAGAATCTAATTTTTATGACATTCCACAGCTTGTACAGGAAAGTAAGGTTAGATTACAGACATTGGACAATCTTTTTGATGAAGATAGTGTTTTTGAACTTATTAAATTAGATACACAGGGGTCAGAATTGGATATTCTATCTGGTGGTGAATCATTATGTAAAAGGTCCTCTGTAATTATATTAGAAGTTTCGTATATAGAGTATAATGAAGGGGCACCGTCAAGTGATGAGGTTCTTGATTTTATGAAAAATTTTGGGTTTGAAGAAAAAATGAGTATAGGTGAACATTATATAGATGATGAGATAATACAACGGGATATAGTATTTTTAAATAAGGAGTTATAATGAAAAAAGAATTTTTAGACTTAGGTAAGCAGCCAATTGCAAATAAATTTCTAACAGAGAGTGAATTTGATGATGAATTTTTTTATGATTTAAAAGTTGTGTTCGACGATGATACGAAATTAGTTTCACTTAAAGATTTTGTTATACCAGAACTAATGTTTAATGATGATTATGTTTATAGCACATCATTATCACATCCAATGGTAGAACACTTTAAAAAAACATCAAGTGAATTGAAATTATATAGAGAAGGCGTGGGATATAAAACAAATAATGTGTTAGAGATAGGATCCAATGATGGCACTTTTATAAAGAATTTTGATAAAGAAATATCAGTTTGTGTAGAACCCAGTGGTAATTTTTCACTAAAAACTGCACAAATGGGATACAACACTTATACATCATTTTGGAATACTGAACTATCGAGTAAAATAAAATCACATCACGGTACAATGGATTTAATCTATGCGGCAAATTGTATTTGTCATATTCAAGATTTAGATGATTGTTTTAGTGCAGTCAAAAATTTATTATCTGATAATGGAATGTTTGTATTTGAGGATCCCTCTCTACTCCGTATGTTGGAGAGGGGATCATACGACCAAATATATGATGAACATGCTCATATATTCTCTGTGACTTCATTGAATGAGATTTTACATCGAAATGGCTTAACTTTATTCAAAGTTGACAATCTTTCAATCCACGGTGGTTCAAATAGAATTTATGCAAGACATAAAAATATCCCATCTGATATGATTATAGAATCAATTGTAAGTAAAAATTTAACAGATGAAGCTAATTTTGGCGTTAATGATTTAAAGACATATGAGATATTTTCAGAAAGGGTGAATAAATCTAAAACTGATTTGAAAAAATTTCTTATAGGATTGTATAATGATGGTAAGAGGGTGGTTAGTATTGGGGCAACATCTAAGTCTACAACTGTATTTAATTACTGTGATATAGATTCATCACTTATTGAATGTATTACAGATACTACACCAGATAAACAAAATTTATTGTCACCTGGATCACATATTCCAGTTGTTAGTAGAGATTCAATAGATTTGAATGATTTCAACTATGCGTTCTTAGGGGCTTGGAATTTCAAAGATGTTATATCAAATAATGAAATTGAGTTTGTAGAAAGCGGTGGAAAGTTTATAACTCATGTACCCGAACTAACGGTATTTTCGTAAGGATAAAATTATGTATTATGATGAAGATGATAGGGCACAGAGATTGTTTGATGTATTTGATGTTTTAGATGGACAAGTAAATGTCTCTTATGTGAATAGTACAGAGCATATAGTAGCATGGCATAAACACAATATCCAAACAGACTATTGGACTTGTTTAAAGGGATCATTTAAAGTCGGTCTTGCAACTGAGGAAGGTGGATGTGAATTTGTTTATTTATCAGATAAAAATCCACGAGTTATTGAAATAAAACCGGGAACTTATCATGGATACAAAGCACTTGAACCGGGGTCTATATTATTATATTATTTAACACACAAATATAATCCAGAAGATGAAATTAGAGCTAAGGTTGGTGATTTTGGTGAAGATTGGGGAACTCTAAATAAATGATAACTTTAGCTGATGTAAAATTATTGAAATTGACCCCATTCATAGATTCAGAGGGATCACTGGTTCCAATTGAATCCAATTTGGATATTCCATTTGAAATAAAACGAATTTTTTATGTATATGGAGTTCATAATCAGGTGGATAGAGGTGAACATAGTCATTATAAAACGGAGCAGGTTCTTATTTGTTTGAGTGGAAATGTTCAAGTTTTATGTGATGATGGAAAATCTAAAAAGGATTGGGCATTAAATAGTCCAACTGAGGGTCTTTACATACCAAATTTAATATGGGATGAACAATCATATTTGACTCCTGGTACTATTTTATTGGTTCTTGCGAACACTAAGTATAATGAATCCGATTATATAACAGATTATGAAAAATTTAAGGAATTAAAAAATGAATAATATATTAATTACTGGTGGTCTTGGTCATATAGGTTCTTATTTGATTAAAAAATTACCAAGTAAGTATAATATTATAGTAGTTGATAATCTTTTAACTCAAAGATATTGTTCTTTATTTAATTTAAACAGAAATATAAAATTTATAGAAAAGGATATAGGTGAATTAGTAGAAACTGATATTACAGGAGTGGATACTGTTATTCATTTAGCTGCAATAACAAATGCTGAGGGTAGTTTTAGAAATAAAGATGAAGTAGAAAATGTTAATATAATAAAAACTAAAAAATTTATGAGATTGTGTAAGAGTGTGAATATTCCCTATTTTATATTTCCATCTTCTACCAGTGTATATGGAACTTCAGTGGATGTTGTATATGAAGATGATGAATCTGTTGTTAATCCACAGAGTCCATATGCAGAAACTAAATTGGGAATAGAAAATTTGCTGAAGTCTCAGGATGAAATGAACTATCTAATATTGAGATTTGGTACTATTTTTGGGTCAAGTATAGGTATGAGATTCCATACTGCAATAAATAAATTTTGTTATGAAGTATCACTTGGAAATCCATTAACAATTTGGAAACAGAATTTTAATCAAGTTAGACCATATTTAGGATTGAATGATGCGGTACGTAGTATTATTCATTTTTTAGATAACATACAACACTTTAATCAAACATATAATGTTATATCTGGTAATTTTAAATTGAGTGATGTGATTGAAACAATAGAAAAAATTGTAGGAACTATAGAGTTGAATATGGTAGATACTCCATTACTGAACCAATTTTCATATGATGTAAGTGATGAAAAGGTGAGAAACATAGGATATGAACCAAAGGATAAGTTGGAAATTTCTATTAAAAATACATTGGACATGTTAAAAAAACTAAAATGAAAAAACTATTATTAACAGGTGGTAACGGTGAATTTTCTAAACATTTGATTAAGTGTGGAAATAATTTTAAAATATTATCACCGTCAAAATCAAAACTGGACATTAGATATTATTCTACAGTAGATAACTACTTTAACAAATATGATGTTGACTTTGATTGTGTAATTCATACAGCGGCCATAACCAGACCAATGGTTATACACGAAGATAATTTCCAATTGAGTATTCATACTAATATAATCGGGACTGCTAATATAGTTTTGATGTGTGAGAAATATAATAAAAAAATAGTATACATTTCAACTGATTATGTTTATCCTGGAACAGTTGGTAACTATAAAGAAAGTGATGATTTGAATCCATTCACAAAATATGGATGGTCTAAACTTGGAGGAGAGTGTGCAGTTAAGATGTATGATAATCATTTGATTTTGAGAATGGCAATGAATAAAAAACCGTTCCCACACCTAAAGGCTCTATCCGACATGAAAAAGAGTTTGATGTATATAGAAGATGCTGCAAAAATTACGTTACAACTATTAGATGAAACTGGAGTTATAAATGTAGGTGGAAAATCTCAGCCAGTTTATGAGTTTGTAAAAGAAGTTAATCCAGACGTTGAACCAATATCATTATCAGAAATATCTGATGTTAATATGGCTACTGACTGTTCTATGAATACCACAAAAATGAAGAATGCTATAGATGATTCAGCTATTTAATATAAATAATAACGTAGTAGATACTACAGAATTTTCTAACCTATTACACGATAAAGTAGTTGACAAGTTCGAGCAAAAGTTTTCAAATTATGTAGGGAGCAAATATGCATGTTCAATTAATAGTGCAACTAACGCAATATTTTTATCATTACTTAATAAAGATGTTACTGTAAAACTTCCAAGTATGATACCTCCTGTTGTTGCTAATGCAATACTAACAAGTGGAAATACAATAGAATTTATTGATGACATAGATTGGGTAGGACATTCTTATATATTACACCAGTTTGACGATTATAAAATTATAGATTCGGCACAGAAATTAGAAAAAACCCAATTTCAAACAGAGTGTAATCCAGAGGATTTAATGATATTTAGTTTTTATCCAACTAAACCACTTGGTGGATTAGATGGCGGAATGATTGTTACAGATGACTATGAAAAGTTTAGATGGTTTAAAGAGGCAGTATTAAATGGAATGACTTATGCTAATAATAATTGGGAAAGAACTATATCTTTTCCTGGTTATAAAATGTATATGAATTCTGTTCAAGCTAAAATATTATTGGATAATTTTAAATTTTTTGAAAAAAAAATGAGGGGATTGGGTAGAATAGTAGATACTTATAATAGTGAATTTGGTTATGAAAATTCAAGTAATCATTTATATAGAATAGAGGTTTTGAATAATCAAAAATTTATCAATGACATGAAAAGTTTAGGAATAGTTTGTGGAATTCATTATTCAGCACTACATTTGAATAAAGTGTATGGTGGTGTTGGCAAATGTAAGAACTCAGAGAAAAAACAAAATACAACAGTTAGCTTACCAATGAATGAAAAGTTATCATTTTATGAGTTGGAGTATATAATAGATTCGGTGCATACCGTTATATGAAATATCCTACAAATGGAAAGTATAAATGGCTGTCAATACTTAAAAATATTGTTAGTATAGTTAACCCAAACAAGATAGTTGAGTTAGGATCTGGTAGTGGCGATACAACTATAACAATGGCTTTATCGTGTATAGAAAATAATATAGAAGTGAGTATAAATTCATATGATTTGTGGAATAATTCATATTGGGGTGATTATCAAAAAACATTGGATAATTACAAAAAATGGAATGTTTCTGAATATATTAATTTATATAATAGAGATTTTTATGACTGGGTAGAGACGGGTGAAGAATTTGATTTATTGTATTTTGATATTGATAATGATTCATCTAAATTATTGACGTTATATAATAAAGTGAAATCACAAATAGAAAGTGGTTCAGTTGTATTATTTGAAGGCGGATCCACAATTAGACCTGGATTTGAAGAAGCAAAGAGTATCATAGATTATACAGTATTGACTGGTGACATTAAATATTCGGTGTCTATTATATATGATAAGAAAAAATATAACTTGAGGTTTGAGTAATGAGTAAAATATTGGTATTGGCAACTGGATGGCACTTCAGTTCTCATTTTTATGAAAATATGTCAAAACAAATAGTTCCAGACGGATGTGATATAGATTATTTTTGTGTTGCTCACAGATTACCGGATGATGAAAATACTGTCATAGAAAAGGATGAAATTAGAGAATCCACAAATGATAATTTTTTGATTGGATTGGATAAACTTATGTATGAGTATCCAATATCACAATTACAAATAGAAGATTTCGGCTGGAAATTTATGTTAGAGGATAATACTGTCGGTGATATGGAAGTTTTTAATCAATGGAGTGAGAAATATGATTTTAGAGAATATGATATTATTCTTGTAACTCACGATGATAATTTAATAATATCTGATAGTTTATTTATGGATATTTTAAATGGAGTTGATGTTTATAAACCCATACCGGATAGTAGATACGGTACTGGTCATCAGTTTAATGTAGAAATAGAACCGATAGGACATGAGTGGTTATTTTTAGACAATGGTTATACAGAAGTAATAGCAAAGGCATTTGAACCACGAGGATCGTTTAGTTTTTATAAAAAAGAACTTATAGATTTACTTCCAAATAATAAATTCGATATGTATCAAAGTGGCGGTTTAGGTGTGGTGGATAGAACAGGTGAGACAAATAGTGTTGGACACGATGGTATAGCCGCTTGGAATACTCACGCTGGAACATTTAGAGAATTTTTATACGATGGATTGCCTGATTTAGGATTAGTTGATAAAGTTAGGTGGTTATCTAATACAAAAAGGGTGAGTAAATATTGTATAGAGGGTGAACGTGGATTCATATCAAATTATAGAGCAGATGGAAACAGATATGTAACTGATTTAACTAAACAATTGGAGAGTATTGGATGGGTATAAGTCAACCTATTATTCATGATAGATTTGTAGTAAAGAATGTATTTGAAACTATGAAGTCGAGTGGATTGAATAAAAATACATTTAAAATCCCAAATAATTTGACAATAGTGACTTGTAGAAATTATGGTAAAATGACTGATAGAATTATAGATTCGTTAGATGGGTATGATGAAATTTCCATACTTGAACGTAGTTTAGAGTATCTTGGTATGGATGGGCTTGTGGTGTTAAGGGATAAAAGATTACCTTGGAGGAATACATTTAAGTTTGAATTGATATTAGATTTTTTAGAGTCTGAAAAATGTAATACTGAATATTTTATGTGCTGTGATGCGATAGATGTAATATTCCAAGATGATCCACAGAGGGTTATAGATATATTTGAAACATTTGAGTGTGGTGCATTGTTTATGTCTACCAATTCTATTGATGGATACGACTGTATGCCACAAGTGAAGTCAGAAATAGATAAAATCAATGGAGGTAATGGTAGATATTTGAATAGTGGTGTTTATATAGGTAGAACTGAATTTGTAAGGGAAGTAATTGAAGATGCTATGAAATATACAATACCACATGGAGTAACAATGCCAGAATATAGAGACTATTTAAAAAGAAGACCAGTTGACTATCCTATTGGGGCACAAGACCAAGATATTTTTAGATATATTGAGCCAAAATTTTATCCAAGAATGAAAGTTGATTACCAAAATCTAATGTCATACAGGAGTTAAAGGTGAAAATATCATTTTGGTCTGAATCACAAATAGCTGGTAAAATCCAACGAGATTTTGAGAATGCCAGAACGGAATATGGGTGGATGATCGCGTTAGATGCCCAACATCATAACTTAACCACCTTACCACTATTCCATCACATCGAACACTACGATTTGGGAATAGTAATTATACCAAAGAACAATCCCAATGTAGATTTAACTAAAGTGAAACGAGTGTGTGATAAAGTTGCAGTAATGCAAGAAGGTCCAGCACAATATTTTACAGATTATTCTTTGGAAAATCAAATACATTTTTATAATAATTTGGTAGAAGCAGATTTACTATTCTGTCATAATGAAAGTGATGTATCATTTTATAAAGGTTTAACTGATAAGCCAGTATATGTAATGTCATCGTTGATGATTTTGGATAGTGTTAGTAATTTACCAAAAGTGAATAGAAGTGGAGTTATCGTAGGGGGAAATTTCTGTGCATGGTACAATGGATTCATTAGTTATTTACAATCATTAAATTTTAAGGAAGAAATATATCTACCAAGTATGGGTAGGAAAATAGAAAATGAAGAACAAATGGATGGAATACAACATTTACCATATATGACTTGGGTTGAGTGGATTAAGAAATTGAATAATTTTAAATATGCCATTCACCTAATGCCAACGGTAGCTGCTGGTACATTTTCATTAAATTGTGCTTACTTGAAAATACCATGTATATCTAATGAAAAGTTAGATACTCAACGAATTTGTTTTCCAGAATTATCCGTTGATGTTAATGATTTAGAAACTGTTAATAACTTGGTTGTTAGATTGAGAGACGATAAAGATTTTTATAATGAGTGTTCTGAAACGGCACATGATAATTATATGAAACACTATACAGAAGAAGTATTTTTAGAACATATGAATAAAGTATTTGGGAGTTTATAAATGAAATTACTTAGCTTCATCATCCCAAGTAGAAATAATTTACGTTATTTAAAAAATGCATACCAATCTATTAGAGATAATTTAGGTTCACACCATGAAATATGTATGGCAGATGATGCATCGTCTGATTCTACATGGGATTGGATGGTAGAAATTTCTAATATAGATAAAAATGTTAAAACACATAAGAATGAAGGTCCTGATAGATTAGGTCATTGCGTTTTATATGATGTGTTGATAAATGAGTATTCTACAAATGATATTTTTTGTATTTTTCACGCTGACATGGTAGCTGCTAAAGGAATGGACGTTGAAATGTTAAAACACATTGACGAAAAAACAATTGTATCTGCGACGAGAATAGAACCTCCACTTCATCCAACTGATCCAGCTAAAGTAATTAAAGATTTTGGAATAGAGCCATCAGAATTTGATGTAGATTTATTTAATGATTTTGTTGAAAAATTAAAATTCGATAATAAAAATAAAATAACAGGTGGAGTATTTGCTCCATGGATTTGTCACAAAAAATCATTTCAGTCCATCGGGGGACATGACCAAGATAATTTTTCACCACAATCAAAAGAGGACAGTGATTATTTCAATAGATTTATGTTGAATGGTGGAAAATTTATTCAATCATGGGAAGCATATGTATATCATCTTACGTGTAGAGGTAGTAGATTCAAAGATGGTGCAATGAGAAATCCTGCCGGTCAAGTATTTATGAAAAACAGAGAATCAAGTGAGTGGTTAGCACAGAACTTAAAGAGCACTCGTAATTTCATCCGTAAGTGGGGACATATGGTTAAACACGATGAGTATTTGAAACCTATCATACCATCTAAATATAATGTGGGATTCATTGCAAATAATTGTGACATAAATCTACTTAAAGAATTAGAGCCGTGGTGTTCTACTATATATTGTGGATTAGATTTTAATAGTTATATAGAGGATGAACAACCAAATACTTCATTTGATTTACGAGAACGAGTTCAACCAATAGATAATGAAAAAAATAATGATATTTTAATTGAGTTTGATTGTAAATTAGTAACACCACAGAATTTTCAGATATTAGTGAATTTATCAGAGATATTGCAAGAGAGTGGTGAAGTGGGTGAGATGAAACTGGAAATATTTAAGTTTAACATAAAGAAACTTGATACTTATGAAAGAGAGTTAATAAATGTTAAATAAA
>Ga0209658_1001318_pt1 | contig 15291 bp, 17 predicted proteins | sample SaaInlV_150m_DNA_6_FD_184656 | JGI IMG/M metagenome (GOLD analysis project Ga0209658, IMG submission 184656) | Marine microbial communities from expanding oxygen minimum zones in the Saanich Inlet - SI037_S4LV_150m_DNA (SPAdes) (version 2) | ecosystem: Environmental > Aquatic > Marine >...
ATCCAGGATCTGCATATTGGTATGCTAGGGGGGTAATAGGAGACAGATGGAAAGAAGCCGAACCATATATAATGAAAGATCCAACATATGCATATAAATACAACGAATTCATAGAGACACTAAAATAATGAATTTATACAGCAAACACACAAACCCAGAGTCATTATATGGCTATAAAGATAGGTTTAAAATACCATCAGTTGCATATAAAGAAGCTGAACAAACAGGCAACTGGGAAGAAGCCGAACCTTATATTATGAAATCCCCTAAATGGGCATATTGGTATGCTATGTATGTAATAAAAGGAAGATGGCCAGAAGCAGAACCTGTTATTATGCAGGATCCAGAATCAGCATTTTATTATGCTGTGTGGGTAATAGGAGACCGATGGCCAGAAGCAGAACTTGTTATTATGAAAGATCCGGACTATGCATATGAATACAAGAAATTTATAGGATCACTATAATCATGCGAGCAACTGAATTTTTATTAGAATATAAGCGTGATATAACTAAACGAAATTATTACGAAGACTTATTCAGAAAATTAGCAGATGACAGTTCTATTCCAAAAGGACCGAATTCGTTGTATGACTTTTGGAGTAAACGCCAACAAGATGGACCAAACGATCGATTAAGTGCCGCTATTAGTAATAAGTTAGATATATATTTACAAGAATTTGAAAATGTTGATCCTACTCCTAATAAACAGTATGTTCAGTGGTTAGTTAGGATGTATATTAATGGTGCATTTAATATGTTAGAAGATATCAAAAGCACCGGTACTGATTTTTACATAAATGGCACGAACTAGCTAGAAGAAAAAAATTACCCCAACCATACAATGATATTAATCGCATTAAAACATTATCCGATGTTAATGTTGCATTTAGCGAAATCGAATCAGCATATAATAACATAACTAAAAAACAATCCAACAAAGGTGATGCAACAGAAGTATACAACGACAATGAGTTAAGAATTATAGTACCCAAGGACGAACAAGCGGCATGTTATTATGGACAAGGAACTCAATGGTGTACTGCGGCAACTAAAGGTAAGAATTATTTTAATGAATATAATAGTAATGGTAACTTATATATTATTATTCCTAAAAAGCCAGCATACATAGGTGAAAAGTACCAATTCCATTTCGGTGATGATATGTTTACGAATGAAAAAGACTATGACATCAATGAAAACGATTTAATAAAGAGATGGCCTCAGTTACATGAATTTCTTCATAATGCAGCTATAAAGGCCGACTCGGGATCACTATTTATTATCCCGCATAATGTTATATCGAATATAGATTTAATTAAACCAGCATTATTACACATAGTTACAGAATTCTCAAAACCTAATAATATCAGATACTGGCTATCCAGTATTAGTAGATTAGAGGCCGAAGGGTCGTTAGACTATATAATGCAACACTTGCAAGATACCTATCTAAACTACCTATCACGAAAATTAAATCATATAGAAGTTAATGATTTAATTAATTTAGACCGTGCAATAGGTTCAGTAACAATTCGTCGAGACTTAAAAGAACTGTTATTACACCCGCCTAAAAAACTGCCTGGTGGTGCGTTTAGTCTTACTCTTGATAAGAAGACTAAGCGCGAGGAACTTATAGCTAGTGTACTAGCCAATGATATAATAACAGCAGTATCGAGCTTAATTTATGATGCTATTATAAGGCCTGAGCATAATGTAATAGGCGTAGATAAGGCAGAAACTATGCAAAAAACAAAAGAGTATATATCAGATAAAGTATTTAACTGGGAACTGGACTATTAGTTAATTGATGCAAAATCAAACGACATCATCTGTATGATCTGTGTCGTATAATAAGTCATTTATTGTCCGTTGTATTGCTTCGTACAGTCGGAATCTAAAATTATACTTATCTTTGCGCATTACAACTTTCGGCATTGGTATTAAAACGTTATTTAATTGCCAGAATAAACCTAATTTTAATTGTTTGTCTAAATCCTGGTGTATGCTAACATCTGCTATTTCTTTACGGTGTTTTATAATAAAGTTAATACTAACTATATCACGAGCAGATGGTTTTTCTACTTCATAGCCGAAATCACTTAATTTAGGATTCGTAGAATCAAATTTTTGTAGACGTTGTGTTAGCCCATTGTAATAGCTTTTCTGGTGTACTCATATTATCAGCTAGTATGGATTTAATGGATAAAACCACTTCATCATAATTTTCAAGGACACCTGGTTTTAATGATAATAGTGACTTAACACCTGATTCAACCGCATACGGGTGTAATATTTTATGTAATTGTGGCCAAGTTTCGATTAACATGATTAACTCAACTGAGTCGTCATCTTTATCCATATACATTTGGTCTGCTAAATGTAATTGATATTTCTCACCTTTGTACTTCGGTTGTTTTGGTATAACAATGAATAATGGTCCTAGTTTATTATATGTATTAAAATAATTATTTGTCCTACCATCTCTGCCAGTTACAGCAGTACACCAGTCTGTATTTTGGCCTAAGTAACAAGCCGCATCTTGATCCAATGGTATATATACTGATATTTCACTATCATCGGCTATTGTTTTATATTTTCCTTTTGGTAGTTTTGCTTTCAAGGAATACATGTCGTATAACCGTTGAGTCTCACTTTTCCATTCTCTATATTGTTGAATGGTTTTAAGCTGGTTTATATCTGACATATCAGGGGGTAGTTTTTTTCTTATTTTTAAATCATGGAACATTGATAAGAATTCCGCTCCGTTACTTAGTACATCTTCGAACATCGGTAATATATCATTTATATATGCTCTTACTAACCACTGTGTATATTGCTTATTAGGGGTTGGATCGGCACTTTCTATCTTAATGATATAATCAACTAACATTTTATCAACTTTAGCGTCTAGATGTTCGTTAGATATGCCATTCTCGCCATTCTCTGTATGCTTATACCATGAATCATGTAGCGAACCAGGTCCTTTACGTTCACGGGGATCGTTTGTTAATTGAAGCCATAACCTCTCGCGAAAGTTCTTAAAAGTTATATCACGCTTATATTCTAATAAAAATTCAGTTGCCCTCATTTTAATCTTCACCACTGAATAGGTCGTCGGAAATATCCATCATGTCGTTTAAGAAACTTCTATATAACTTAGTATTCTTTCGCACTTTATCATTTTTAAATTCAATTTGATCAATACCATCTGATATATGAACCATTAGTATAGTAGTTTTCCGGCCGTCTTTATCCGGCATTGATAGTTCCCATTTTTTGCTATTATACTTGTTAACTTTCCATACGTGACCATCTTCGTATGCAATAATCCCGTCTAAGTATCCTTTTAATTTAGGGTTTTGATTTATATCTAATAGTTTACCTTTTTGGTAATAAAATCCAAGCCCAGATAATATACCAATCCTAACACCAGACTTTTTAAGTAAAACAGACAATGCTTCTGCGTGATGTTGTACATTACTGTGTGTAGCTGTTGTTATAGTCTCGTCGCTATCTATAAAGAAAATATCTTGAACTTCAGGATCAGCCGAGTATGGTTTCGTTGCTCTTACTCTAATCTGTGGTGTTTTTCTATTATAAAACGTGTATAGTGTATCTTTTGGGCGTATTGGTATTGATTTTGCGTCTAATGTAATATTAATTAATTTATCAGCTGAACTAAACGGTTCTTTAATCCAACGGCCAGAACCTGTTTGTGCCATAGTTTTGGTAGCGTGTACATCAGACATTGGTTTAATACTATTATCATCTACTATTAATCCTTCTTGCCATAAAGATGTAGATAGTCCTAATTTTAATGCACTATTACTAATCTCTACATCCTTTTTGCTAAGTGATTGTAATGCTCGAATTATTGTTAAGTCTCTTTTATCTGTATCCCCAGATTTAACTACATGAATTGTTGCTATGTGATTTTTATAGTCGGACTTTGTTTTGGCAATCATTCTATTATTTTCATCTTGTATTAAGAATTCTTTTCTAAAACTAAACACTTCGAACCCTTGGCCTTTATTAAATGATTTTGGTTTTAATTTTAAACTAGACCACGACGTATCATTAGCATACTTTAATCCTGATGCTGTTAATATTTTATTAACTGCATGATTAGATTCTCGTTTAATATTATAATGATTTAACGTATTAGCTACTGCTGGTAAATTATTTAAAAATGCCAGTCTATCTTTAATTACTAGCCAGTCGATATACACGGTTTCAGCATGATATCGGATGATATGTCTTAACGCAATATCTGCTAGTTCAACATCCCCTGTATATATTTTAATACTAGAAGCAGTTTTTAACGCATGTAATTTATCATCGTGTTTAAATTGTTTGCCAGCTACTCTAACATCAGTTGTAAATTTCTTTTTACCAGTATCAAAGAATATCTTATACGATTCTAAATCCCTTATCTCGTGCAGGTTTATAATTTCACCTACTTTAAGGGTATTGAGAATCGTAACATAATGTTTGAGATTTGTAACAATTATCGATCTTACATCCTGATACGGTGAGGTAAATAATTTACCTTCTGGTTGATTAATTATTTTACCTACTAATTTTGTCTTATTATTAGATGTATTAAATATGCCAATATACGACTGTAAGCTAGTATATCTGCTAGATTCTAGCATTTTATGAGCAGAGAATGGGCCGGCTTTTGTTATACTTTTGCTAGTTTCTGCTGGAGTTCGCCCTATAGCGAATGTATCAGGATTTTGATATAAATCATCACTACTTACCCACGGTCGTTTTGCTGGTTGCTCTCCATTTACATATGCTATAATCAACGACACTAATTTAATAGATGGTGAAGAGATTAACCATTGATCTCTTCCATCTTTTAGTACAATTGATATCGTGTCCACTGCCTGACCGTTTACGATATGGTATATTTTATCATTCGTATCGTACTTATCGTTAATTATATCAGCGGATATTCGTCTAAGCATGTTATTATCGTTTCCGATTAATAACTCACCTAATTCTGTTAATATTGTATATGGTGTACTAGTATTAGATGGGTTATAAAAAACACCCATACGTTGAATATCACTACTGCCTATATGATTGGCTGGTAATTTTAAATAATTTAACATATCTAATGTAGGTTGAATATATTTAGAAACAGGCGGCTTATTCCCTTTGCCTTTAATTTGGTTAAGCTCATCATGCCTTACTTCTACCGTAGCACGAGGTCTATTGTTTTTATCACGTAGGCTATATAATTGTGTTGCGCCTTGTTGTACATCACTAGCATAACCCCCTCTACCTACACAATGCCCCATTCTATTGCCTTCGCGGCTTAAACATAATGATGTTGTTAATTTATACCAAGCATAGTCACCTACTGATACTACGAATTCTAAGCCTTCTTTTGCTTCTTCTGTAGTTGAAATATCGTCGGTGGTTGTGTCTTTAGCTAATTTTGCCGTCCAAACATCAGACATAGAAATAGCTTGAGTAATAGACATGTTGCCTAAACCTTTTAATGTCTTTTTAGCTATTAATGTTGTTTGTTGATCTGCCGTTGCTTCGCCTGTTACTATATTGTTAATAGCATTTAACCAATCTGCAACATGATTAAGTTTATTAGATAAGTTCCCCGTTGGGTTAAAACGATATAATGCCACACCTTCTTCGTGACGTTGCTTCATCCATGGTTCAGCAGTAGAACTAAACTGTGTAACTCGAGCATTATCTTCTTCACTATTGATAAGATATTTCTTAGCTCGAGTTAAGAACCATGTTTGTGTTTTTGCTGGTGCCCTGGCAACTATATCCGTTAAGTATGTGTCGATTGTATCAGCATTTATTACATTTAATTCAAGTAGTATTTGTCCTACTGAACGCGATTCTGTTATTATTGGTCTGACTCTTACTCTACTTTTTGTTATATCATTGAATCTCATTAACTTAACTCCTTGTATGTTATACGCTAACTACTTAGTCTTAATTTTACATACATTAAAAACTTTTCGTATTTGATGTATGATAAAAATAATGTTTTTATTACGTTATCACTATTATATGGAAACCTTGCTGTTTTATCATGTTTGTTTTTAAACTTGGCATATCTGTTATCTATATTTATTAATTCAGCAGTATCGTGAAACGAAGATATATTCGTCTGATTAATGTCAGGCAATAAAGCTATACCTATTAGCACAAACCATTTCCTGATATTGCTAAAATTGGTGTAATGTTTTACATATTCAAGTGTATATATCTCGGATATCTGAATGCCAATATCGGCCTTTACTATCGGCTTCTAACCATGCTTCGAATTCTTCTCTTGGTACATTAGGGATAAGATATTCTCCACCTCCTAATGTTCGCATCCATACACCTTCTGTATCATCGTCATAATCTAAATCGGATATCCAACTAGAAATAACTGCTTCTTCTGACAGAAGTTCTTGTAACGGGTTTCTATATATTTCGAATAGTTTCATCTTGATCGATTGCCACGTATTTCAATTTTATGCCCATTAATTGCACCATCTGGGGTTTTTTGTAATCTAATATAGATATGTCTACGCATAAATGTAGCTACATTAGAAAACTCGCCTGCTGATTCTAGCATAGCAGCCATTATGTCTGGTATGTCTACTAAGTCTTCTAATCCAGCATCTTCTAGCTCTAGCTCTTCTACAGCTTGTATTATATCAACGTGGTCTGCGCCCACTAATATATCGCTTATATCATTATAGAACGCACCCACATTGTGGTTCCATTCTTGGTATGACGGAATACTATTGTTTTCCCAGTCGATATCCGAATTCCCATCTGGGAATTCGTTACGTAGATACTCATAATAGTCGTCATCGTATCCACTCCAATCAGCTATTTCTTCAGATACATATTCCATTGTATTTTCTGTAACATCCTTTGCAATCGCATCTATTATATTATGATCAGCAAATGCAACTGCAACGGTAAACTCTTCTACTGGAGTGTAACTCTTCATAAATTCTAATAAGTCTGGATTAAATCGATCGTTTAGCAAGTATGAAATCGATACTTCGCTGTCAGTTTCATCCATGTAAGATGCACTTCCGAAGTGTAATTGATATTTTTCACCATCGTACTTTGGTTGTTTTGGTATTAGAATAAATAACTCACCTTCGCTGTTATAATTCTGGAAATAATTCATACCGTTAGTTGCGGCTGTACACCATTGAGTTCCTTGTCCATAATAACATGCGGCTTCTTCGTTGCCTGGAATTAATAATCTAACATCAGAGAATTGTTTTTCGAACTTAACCTCGCCTTTTGGCATTGGTGTTTTCTCTATTAATTCGTCGTATAGATTATTAACTTGTGTATATGCGGTATTAAATGAACTAGCAGTTTTAATTCTGTTTACATCGGATAACTCTGGTGGTAATTTTTTATGTACTTTAAGCTTGTGATACATTGGTAAGAACTCGCCTATTGTAGATGTAATGTCTTCTATTTTACCAACAACCCCATTGACATACATTCTAACAACCCATTGTGTATATTGTTTATTAGACGTTGGGTCAGCGTATTCTATATATGCTAATTCTTTCTCAATCCATGTATTAATACGGAGTAAGACATCGTCTTCTATTTCACCAGTGATATAATCTTGGTATGCTTTATTTAAAAATTCAAGCACTGTGTTGTTAAGTGTAGTGTCCGTAGTCATCTGCTTCCACATTTTATCACGGAAGTTCTTTAGCGTTACATCACGCTTGTATTCTAATAAAAACTCAGTTGCTCTCATATTGTCCTTTTTATCGCATATTATTACCGAGAATATCTTCTCTATGCATTCTTTTTAATATCGTTTGCTTCCATTGCTTGTATAACGATGCGTCATCTACTGCTAGGTCTTGCAATATAGTTCTAATATGCATCATTGATGGATTTCTATTAACCATATTGTCGAATGTTAATTGATCCCATATTTTTGGGGGTAGATGATTCTTCATAGCAACCATCGAATGTATCTGCGCATTAATTTCATAATTACTTAAAAAGCGATGTCCTTGGTATTGATCCATATGTGATTGTTGTTTGTTATACGAAATCGGCATATCGCGTACATAATTTTGTCTGTTGGTAATATGCTTATTATGCATAGTATCGTCGACCCAATGTGATAATTCATGATATATAGAACCTTTAACTCGTGGTGCTGATATATCATTTATTAATCTCTGGCGATCACCTTGAGATAGTTGTTTTAATGTGTTAGATAATGTGCCGTATGTAGATATTAGATCAATGGCATTCCCTGACATTGAAATCTCAATCGAGTTTTCATCAGAGATATATAAATTCGCTCCAGTGTGAAAAGTAATACGCATTGGGTTTAATTCGTGTGCTTCTTTGGCAATCGGGGATTGTAAAACAGAGGTATATATAGTTTTTTCTTTTAACTGGTTAAAATCATACTGGTCTGCATGAATAGCATCCACTATGTCCTTGAATAATATAGCATATAAGTTATCTACATCAGATGATAAATCAAATGTAGCTTCTTTTAAATAATGTCTAAATGACTTATCTTCAGTAACATCATAATATTCGGTATCTAAGTCTTCTTCTTTCATATGTTTTGGATAAAATACCGACTGGACTGGTGATTTATCACCTAGTTTTACTTTTCTATGTTGTTGTAATTTGTTGCCCGAGCGGTTGTATGTATTACGAGTTGATAAACCGTCTCCAGTGTCATAATGGTCAGTGTAATCGCCTGTCTTTTTATTTGTTGTTTGGCGATAGCCACCAACAGTTGGAGTTGTTTTGATGTCTGGATTATTTGTAGCTCCAAAATAATCATCAGGCATACGTTTTCCTAGTTCTTCTAATTTAAGTTCTTGAATCTTCGTTTGTTCTTTATTTGCCTTCTTGTTTTTTGTTTCTACTTCGTTTACATCCGTTATTAACATATTATCTTTTCTAGGTTTTGGTTTTATTTTACAACGAAGCCCACTTGTTAAATCCGGCAATCCTTTTGGTTTTATTTTATCAGCGAAGTTCTTCATCTTGGGACCTAGTATATCACCTAAGCTTTTTATTTTATCTCTTAAATCCATAAATGAATCTTCTTTTGTTATCTCGCCTATTCTCATTTGCAGTTCCTATTCGTATCCAAGTATACTACGCCACTTTTTACGCATAGCCCGGACATACTCCTTTGGGTCTTGTAATCGTTCTTTACGCATAATAGCCGTTAATTTTACTACTAACTCACGCCCAGTATCTTTGCCTACTCCTGGTTTTCTGTAAGTATTTATGACGTTGCTCAAGTCGAAGTCATCTGTTGGGCTTATATAACCTGTTGTTATATTATACAACATTTTACTAGCCTCTGGACTTAGATTTTCTTTCTTATGTTTGTAATACAGCTCAATCCACGGCTTCAAATATTTGGTACCGTAGTTACTATAATATGGTTTCTTCTGTTCTGCTTTTTGTTTAAGTTCTGGTTTCTTAATTTTTAGCGGGTGCTGTAAAATAAAGTCACGCTCGTTAGTATAGAAGTATGTGCGTATTCCAAGCTTCTTCGCTAAGATAACTATTTTGCGTGCATTAGATACTAATGTTTTGTATTGACTATCTGGTTTTTCGACTGGCTTAATATAAAGGTGTATGCTGTCTATTGCTTGTTTAGCTCGCCCTTTAAAACTAATTCTGGGTTCTTGACTTAATACTCTATCTTCCTGTTCACTTGTTCTTATGTCTGGTAATCCTTGGCCATGCGTAGACAACCATGATCTATTCCAGTAGTCGACTGGTGCTACTTTGTGATTTCTGTTGAACCAACTGCCATTTAAGTTAAACATCACCCCAGTTCGATACACTGGCCTAACATAGTCATTTACTTTGTTGCGGGAAGTGCTCATATAGTATGGATAGTTTTTGTTTAGCTCCATTTCGGTACCATTACCCAATGCGCTTGTTAATTGAAACTCTTGATTCTGTAAAATATCTAGAGCGGCTGTCGCTCTAGTGTAGTGAAAAAGCTTCGAACTAGCCATTTCTTGTAATATTTTAAACTCAGATAAACGCATATTGTTGTATTTATCACGTATACAACAATATACTATTGTATACGGTTTTTGGTATTTTTGGTTGTAAGTTCAGGAGGACGGCCGTCCTGGTCTACGTCAAAACCAAGCTTCTTAGCCTGAATTTTAATTTCATTGGGACCAACATCAACTGTAGTGTTAGAACCCGGGACAATGCGGCCTACGCCTTCTGTGAGCTCTTTAATCCGCATCTCTTATCTCACGTAGAATTTCTTGTAGCAATGTTTCATTTTTTAATAGTTGTTCTTTGGCGTGTTGTTGATCTGATTTAATAGATTGTATATCTAATTGGTTTTGTTGAACAGTTGATATGTCTTGCTGTAGTCTGTCAACAGCAGTGTCAGTTTGACCAGCCCACCATATACCTGCCGCTGTTTGCGATGCCAAAAATAATATAAACGGTATTAGTACTTTATAGTCCATAATTCTCTCCTGTTTGTAGTTTTGTAATGCATTCTGTCACAATATATTTAATGTTCATAGCTTGTACACTTCCTGGCCCATAAACTCTGTCTTTTCCAAACCTAAGCCCATCCTATTTAATATCTTAGCATATGTCTTAGTCTTGGCTGGATTAGCACTAGCAAATATAATAGGGTCGTACTCTTGTTGCCATTGTACAATTTTGTTCTTCATCTCTTTTATACTAGATAACGGAAATTTCTCTCCTTTGACTGTTATTTTTTTATAATGATTACTATAATCCATTATAGATAAATCACGCTTATTAAGGGCTATTTGATACATAGATGGTATATTACCTAATTCTGGTGTTTTCATTAGGTATAACCCATAGACACCTATCTCTAGCTGATCGATTAGATTAATACCCATCCTATCCATGTATTGTTGGTCACTGGAGTTTATGTCATCTGCGATATATTGTGAATGTTTGATTTTATTGTAAACATAGGCTACTGGTATTTCTTTCATCCCTAATAACCAAAAAGCCACCATTCTATGTCTACCCTCCATTACAAGACCTGTAGGATTTGAGATGTCTATATATATAGGCAATGGTTTTGCACCTGACTTAATTTGATCTATTATTCTTTTGGTTCTTTCGGCATCGTTTGGGTATTCTTCGTATGTATTATACATTTCTTTAATTTGCTTTTCGAAATGCTCGATAGGGACTAGATCTACTTCTATATGCAAATTATCAACTGTGGTATCCATCCAACTAGCTACATCTCTAAGATCGGAATCCATATGCTCGTATTCTTCTCGCAAGCTATTTTTTTTTAGTTTAGGTGGTGCTTTGCCTTGACGTTCTGCATAAAACATTTCCCATACTTTACGGGCCATGCCGTAGCCCATTTCAGTCATTTGACCAATCTGCATCTCTGGGTTCTGTTCTATAAACAGTTTAAGTAAATATGATCCAATGCCATGATTTTGGTGATCATCTCTAACCCATACGCCAATTGCACCCCATTCGTTCGAAGCAACTCCAATATATTCATTATCACGGAAAACGAAAATAGTTTGGTCGTATATTGCTAAACCCTTCTTATGCATTTCATTCCGTGATTGATAAGTAGCCCTACCATTTTCATCACGTACTATGTTCCCTGTAGAATCTTTTTTAACATATCTGTTCTCTTCGATGGATTGTCTGAATTCTATTATTTTGCCATTAACTTCTTTTTTGCCTATTAGTTTGGGATATTCATGCTTGTCTCTACCTTGCCAATACTCATCTTCTGGTTTAGTCATATCTGCGTATGTCTCGCTTGGAATGTATCCCGTGTAATGTTGATCTATGAATTCTTTTTCAGACATATCCCCTGGATGTTTATCACCGTACCATTCGGTGGGTGCTTCATTTAATTCTACTCTAGCGGCTTTAATATCAGTGTAGCTATTCTCGTGTATACTAAAGTCTGTAAATTTCATCTCTAATAACATTAGGAATTGATTATATTCTTTATTATCGTTGAAGATTATGCGTTGTATTCCATTACGAGCGGATGTGTTATTAACGGTGTATAGTGCATTGTCATGGTTGAAATAGTAATTGTTTTCCTTGTCGATTCCGTGCAATTCAACGCTATCACCGAATGTGTATATATCAATTTGTCTAACATTCCCTGTAGCCATAGTCATTATAACAGGAAAAAAATAAGAATTAACATCATCGTTGGATAATTGCCTTAACGGTATATTATCCTGTATTGGTGTAATATCTTCTACTAATGTGCCTGTTTTATGCGCTATCTCGTAAAAAACAGTTTTAGTACATAAATTTTTTATAGATTCAAATACTAAATCACTGTTGGAATTATATACAAATTCGTGTGCTCGCATTATTCGCTCTCGTAAATCGTCCACGCCCCATAACTAATAGCAATATAAGCTATTAGACCAGCAATAGGCTTAAAGATAAGGAATGATATTCCTGCTACTATTAGTATAGTTCCGTCCCAAGATGTTCTCTCACCTAGTCTTTTGTTAATCCAATTTCTAATCATAATATTCTCCTTAATCACATTTCCAATTTTCTTTAATCCAATTTTCTTTATCTTTGACAGTAGGCGGATTGGGTATCCCATGAAAAACAGCAATTTTTGATGTTGCCGCAATATTGCCCTTTTTAAATCGTTCCCCTCTTACTGCTCCCCATTTATATGACCATATCCATTCATCTGGAAAGGTTATGGTTCCTGGTTTACCCTTCATTACTTTTGTAATAAAATTTTGATCACCATGTAACTTTAGTGCCTCACCTCTATCTGCATTGAACCTATCCCATATATGACTATGACTCTTGGGATTAAATCTCATAACACTTGAGTTAAACCACATTTTTGGTTGCCCAAAATCACGACACCCAACAAACTCATCGTCCTCGCCGTATGTTAGTATTTCATCTATATTACGATGTATCACTACATCTAAATCCAAGTATAATGTCGGTCCTTCTGGTAAAGCACCTGGTTTAAATATATAAAGCTTATTCCACCATATTTTTAAATTAAGGTTTGGAAGTTCTTTAATAGTAATACTATCTTTGATTCCAGTAGTGTCTTCTGTAATGCATATAAAGTTAGTTGGTACAGTGCTATGCTTTCTAACCATATAATCCAGGTTATTTACATATTCGGCGCCGTACTTTTGACCCCATTTTATGCAAACTACATTCATATGCTCATTCTTTTATCTTCTAATTCTGCCTTTTTATCCCAAAGTTTTTTTACAAGTCCTTTTTTACGCAATATCTTAAATGCCAAGTTTTCTGGACCAAACTCTCCACTCTCGGCTAATCCCGCTTTGCGATATCGTTTAATTGTCTCAGTTGCTTGATTTATCTGACTTTCATCTTCACTCGCTAATGCTAACAATATAAACTCGCGCAACTTTTCGTACTTCGCTTTTGTTGCATTATCATCTAAGTTAGCTCTCTTCTTAGTTGGTATTTTATTCCAATCGTCATTTACGATACTGTATTCGCCTAACGAAGAATGTTGTTGACTTGCATCCTGAACATACACCTCCACTTCGTACCCACGGATCTTAATGTCATGTTGGTCATTATATTGGTATTTTTTAGCATCGAACAACTCACGGTACACATCATCGTTGTTGATTTGCGTAAAATCAACAAGTAAATGTAAATCAATATCACTGTATGGAGTATAAGAGTACCCAGCATTAGAACCACTAAGTGTAATATCTGCTACAGCTAAATCTGTTAAGCCCAGGAACACTATAAAGTCATTGGATATATTCAGTAATGCTTTTTTGACGTTAGAACGCATTGAATCATTATGTCCCCATATCTGTGGGTTCAGATCATGATGAAAGTTTATTGCATCGTGTAAACGGTAACTATCTAATTCTAGTAAATTCATATTTAAGTATTTATTGAAAAAATACTTAATTACATATGGTTGAGGAGCCAGAAATAGATAGGAGTGGTAAATTTGAGTGTAACCGCACCGTTGCAACCCATTGTGCCTAGGAATGATTCTGTCCTGCTATTTCCATATCCATTTAAGTTATGTGTATACGTAATTATATTTGTAGTTAGATTGTCTAACGAAATGCCATCAAAAGACATTTCTGATATTTTAATTTCAGCAGAGGATACAACATTGCCCTGATCATCTAGTAATGTATGACTATCTGTTTTATTGTACAGCTCGAATTCTAACTGCCATTGATTTTTATCATCTGGCATAGTATATGAATAGCGTTCCTCTGTATCAATAAATTCTTTGTTGTAAATAATTTCGTCATTTAGTGTTATCCTTAGGCCCAGTGGATGTTCTAACGCATAAGAGTTAGGCTTGATATTACATATAAATTCAATGTTACTCATAAAATAATTTCTCATAAAGTGAAAAAACTACAGACTTTAGCCCGTAGTTTTGGTATTAGTCAAATAAAGTTACTTTGGTTTAAACTGAGTTAAAACTATCAATCCATCTTTATTGACATGGTTCTCTGTCGCAGGTAAATTTTTAATTGGTTTAATAACTATAATCTCGAAGTCAATCTCATCCTCGTTACAAATAACATTAATACTACAGTTATTAATCCCTTCGAATAATATTTTCTTACTTAGCGGGATACGCAATAATTCATCTATCTTTCTGTGTATAGGCCTAGCACCCATCTTACTATCGTATCCAATTTCTGCTAAATGTCCAATTACATCTTCGCTAACATTTATTGATATATTTTTATCGTCTAGCGAGTCTTTTAATTCATTGATAGACTTAACAACAACTTTTCTAATGCTTAACTCGTCTAGTTTTTTGAATTTTATTATAGCATCGATTCTATTGCGCAACTCAGGTTTAAAGAATTCTTTTACTTCGTTGTCTTCTTCGCCGGTCCGTTCTAAAGATTGGCTAAATCCAATGTTATTAAACTCATTTGCTCTTGCTCCTAAGTTAGATGTCAATATAATAATTGTATTAGCAATGTTAACAGTCTTGCCCGAACTGCTAGTAATTTTACCTTCATCTAGCATTTGTAGTAATATGTTGCTAACATCGGGGTGTGCTTTTTCAATTTCATCAAATAAAATAATAGCAAATGGATTCTTACTTAAATCTGATATTAATTGACCACCGCCTAGATTACCATCTTCATAACCTACATAACCAGGAGGAGGTCCTATTAGACTGCTAACAGAATGTTTCTCTTGGAATTCACTCATGTTATAACGTAACAATTTCATATCCAAGTTT
>Ga0209658_1001326_pt1 | contig 15225 bp, 13 predicted proteins | sample SaaInlV_150m_DNA_6_FD_184656 | JGI IMG/M metagenome (GOLD analysis project Ga0209658, IMG submission 184656) | Marine microbial communities from expanding oxygen minimum zones in the Saanich Inlet - SI037_S4LV_150m_DNA (SPAdes) (version 2) | ecosystem: Environmental > Aquatic > Marine >...
ACAAATATGTCCGATATAAGAGGTCAACTTATGTCATTTTCACAACATATTTCAGAATTGAAAAATGACCTCAATAATAACTTGTCAGTTAAGTTTATTGACTTTAAAAATGATTATATTTCTGGCATTAAATCTATATTATTGGAGAACCAGAATAATGAAAATACAGATATTATTAACATCATTCAACGAAACAATGACAGCTTTATTGATAAGACCAAGTTACTACTGAATGAAACTATAACAAAAGATATTGCAGAACATAATCAACATATTTCTTCGTTAATTGAGAACAATGGTAATACATTAGTGGATAAAACCAAACTATTGTTAGTTGATAATCAAGATAAATATCTGAACCAAGTTGATGTTACGCTGAATAACTTTAAATCGTCTATTTCAGATGAAATGAAAAAACTTGTAAATAATAGTGATGATAATACGGTTAAAGAATTTATCAGTTCATTTGATACAAAGTGCTCTTCAATGTTTCAAACACTTCAACAACCCGTTTATAGCGTATTACAAGCAAGCGAAGACCGCATTCAGACCAATATTCAAGTTGTTAGAGAAGCTACATTGAATTCACAAATAAAAAATGATTCTACAATGGAAGATTTATCATTATACCTTAAAAAATTCAATAACTCATCACATAAAGGTGCTATTGGAGAAACCGAATTGGAAAACCTACTTAATCAAATGTATCCTTCTGCTGAGATTATTAATACATCAGGTACCAAATCATGTGGTGACTTTATGATGAAACGGGATAACAAACCAAATATTATGTTCGAGAACAAGGTTTATTATGAACGTAACGTAAACCCCGACGAAGTTCAAAAATTTATTCGTGATGTTGAAGAAATTAAGACACATAGTATATTTTTGTCACAAAATTCAGGTATTTCACGCAAAAAGAATTTTCAGGTTGATATGCATAAAGGGTTAATTATGATATATATTCATAACGTTCAATATTCACCCGAAAAAATACAAATCGCAATAGATATTATTGAGAACCTTGCTGAACGTATTGAAGAAATTGACAGTGAAGAGGAACATGAGAATGTTATTAGTAAATCGTTATTAGATGAGATTAACCAAGAATACCTTTCATTTAATAAACAGAAAGATGATATCATTCTTATGTCAAAAGATTATCAGAAGAAACTTATCGGACAATTAGAGAACCTTAAAATGAATGCTTTAAATAAATACCTATCTACCAAATATTCCAGTCACGAAAAAATGGGGTATACTTGTGAATATTGTAATATATTTTCTGCTTCTACAAAAAAATCGTTATCAGCCCATGTTAGGGCTTGTAAAAAAAATCATGATATTAAGGTTGATACACCCACATTATGTGTTGAACTTAATACCAACTCATCAGACGGGGAGGTTTCTTTGCAAAATTGAAATTGCTATAATACTCCATAAATACGAATATATTATTTATGGATTTTCCATTTCCAGTTATACTTAATAAAGATGGAACTATTAAACAAGTCGTGCGTGGAACTTGGGATAGAATAGAAAATCATAAAATATTTATAGACTGGTTATTTAAAAAATTAGAGTGTAGAAGTGAGGAAGACTTTTACAAACTTACAAAACAAATATTTGTAGATAATTACGGACACGGACTACTCAAAAATAAGTATAACTCTTCTCCTTACCTACTTTTAACTTCATTATATCCTAATTATAATTGGCTTCCTTGGTTGTTTAGACAAACACCAGACATTATATGGGAAGATTTTAAATATCATAAAATATATGCAAAATGGTTAGGAGAAATACTGGAATACACAAACCCTGAGGATTGGTATGGTATATCAAAAACAGATTTTATAAAAAATAAGGGTTTTGGTTTATTACAGGGACATTATGATAGTTCTTTTCGTAAATTTTTAAAAAAGATATTTCCTGAATATGAATGGTTAGAATGGAGATTTACACAAACAGCAAAAGGCTATTTTGATACTTTTGATAATCATACAAAATTTGTTGAATATTTAAAACAAAAACTTAACTATAAAACCAACAAAGACTGGTATAAATTGTCAAGTGAATTAATACATAAATATGGTGGAGGAGGACTGATATACACCCATTATCAAAATTCAGTGTATAAGTTTTTAACCAAATTAATTCCTGATTATAAATTTTTACCTTGGAAGTTTAAATGTTCGTATAGAGGATTATGGGAAAATATTGAAACTCATAAAGATTATGCAAACTGGTTATATACCGAATTAGGTTATACATCTATGGATGATTGGTATAAAACTTGTAAAAGTAATATTGAGAATAATTATGGCGGTGGTTTATTAACATTATATTATCAAAATAGTCCTAAGATATTTGTAATGTCTATTTATTCAGATTATAATTGGGTAAAATCTAAATTTCAAAAACATTATTCAAAAGGTGAAATTGAATGGTTGGAGTATCTTAAAGTATCTATACCTGATATCCGACACGCTCTTAATCATGTTGAAGGTCAATATAGAATTCCAAATAGCAAATATGTTGTGGACGGGTATAGTCAAATAAAAACACTTATATGTGAATATAATGGTGATAATTTTCATGGAAATCCAAATAAGTTTCGTAAATCAACTTATCCGCATTCTTATATTCAATTAAATCCAGATGAAATATTTCCATTATGTAAAAAAACTTATAGTGAATTATACACAAATACTATGAAAAAAAAGGAATTTTGCGAAGATGCTGGATATAATTACTATTCAATTTGGGAAAGTGATTGGCATAGTGGAATAAGAGCATTAATTAAGATTCAACGTATGTATAAAAATGAAAAATACCAAATATTATTAGAAAATGAATAGATATTCCCGCAAATAAAAAGACCGTATATACAGCCTTTTATGTAGTTGTTTTTTGAGCTTCCAACATTAATTTATTAATACACGCAATACGATTTTTTTCACAAAACTCCAATCCCTCTTTTATTTTAGTTGAATCCATCTTGATGTTATCCAGAGTTTGATAGTAATTACTTTCATTGAAATAATACGTGCATAGTATGTTTTGCACTTTACATATGGATAATATATAGTCATCTATTACCAATTTATCCAGTAGACGGTCATTATTATCTAATTTAAAGTAATAAACGAACATTTCTTTGATTAACTCCAAAGACGCGTTTTTAAATTCAATATTTAAATCAATCCTTCCTGGTCGTATTAACGCAGGATCCAACATTTCAGGATGATTTGTTGATAAAATTACTATTGCTCCTACCATATCAATCGGTCCATTAAGAATACCTAACAAACAGTCTAATGTAGGTGTCTCTTTTTCTATCAATAAAGGACATATCGCAGCATCTGATGCCGCATTTTTTAAAGTTTTATCTCTTAATACAGCAGCCTTATTTTTTTTTACAGTAGTTCGATTATGTATCCACTCACATTGAGCGTCAACATCTTCTAATACGAAAATTATATTTTCATTTTTAATATCAATTCCATCTATATATTTTGTATTAAACACTTTGTTTAATTCCTGATTATTTTTAATTTTTGATAGATTAATACAAAAGATATGACGTTTTGTTTCTGACGCAATCACCTTAATATTAGTAGTTTTTCCATTTCCAGGCGGTCCGTGAATACATATACCAATTTTCCAAGGCATACCGATTCTACTACACTCTTCTTTATATTTGAGTTGTTGTATATTTTTGGTAATAGGATCATTTTTAAAATTAGTAATTAGATTTCTTAGCACATCTTTATTGTAATTATCATCTTTGTTAATAAATATATTATTCAAAGAGACCGCATGGTTCAATTCATTTTTAGTAAACCGAACAACCAAGCAGTTATCTTCTTTTACAATATTTTCAATATCAAAATAATACCGCAAATTGTTATTATACTTATTCTTCTCATACGCCTCATATTTGTTTTTAATATAATCTGTGTAAATGTTAATCCCGAGTGTATTGTTATCCGGTGTATATAAACGAATATATTGGCGATTTGTATTATTTTCATCGTCTTTTATATATCGGGTTTCAATCATTATTTTACACGTATTATTATTCATTTTATCGCAAATATCCTTTTTACTATAATCAAAGTAATATAAGAACATTCCTTTTGTTTTCGGGAAGAAATCATAATTTGCATCTGACGACCATTGATCTTCTTTATACATTATTTCAATTAACTCAGTGAATTTATTGATATTATCGTTATTTTTGAGTTCGTGGACGATGGCTTTGAATATCGTACTTGTTTTGTTAATAAATGTTTTATCATTGCCACATTTTTGGGTAATTGTATGTGTTTCAATATTTATACCGGATGTATTATTCTGTATATTCATAGTTTGCAAATAGTTATAAATCCATCTACATACCGGGATAATTGAGAACGCCCATGTTATATATTTGATATACATGCTATCCCGTATATATGGTAATACGTACATAAACATTTTTTCATAATCGACTTCCATTTTGTAAAGTTACTACATTCATTTTTAGATGTGACAGTTTTTCAATTTTACATTTTTGAATAGCTATTATCAAGTAAAAATAACATAAAGATTATTTATTGATATTAGTAACAACCATATAACAATGTTTTATTCACTCTTTTTTATTGTATTGCTTCATAATATCATTTTATGTATTTCTGTATTACCTGAACTACATCAAATTGTGTATGTAAACTCACCGAATTTTATTATAGTAAATCCGAAGCAGATTCACTTCAAACATGGGTTATCATCCACCTATTTTTTGAACTTCAACTCTAAATCAGTCGGCTCTTTTTATCAACTATCTCATGTTTTTTCAAAATACGGATACGTTCCGTATCAAGGCAAACAAATTACTAATTCTACCGTCATTACTGGGAGTAAGGGTAGTTTTGTGTATAGATTGAAAAATATAAATGATTAGACATTAATAATATTTTATATATACTTAAAGATAATAATTAATAATTAATAACTAATGCCACGAAAACCAATTACATTTTTAAATACAGAATATAAAACACAGGGTGAATTTGGGAAATATGTAAAAAAAATTATATATGAGGATATTGGAATTTGTAATGATATTAAGAATAGATATCCAGATGAACATAGACTACTAATTAAAATATTAGAAAGACATCCTGAATTTGATTCTAAAACCAAAAATATGTGTAATATAAAAATTGATACGGACACATTAAACCGAAAAGGACTAAAAATACTTATTATAAAAAATGATGGATCATTGGTTGATATATCATGGAGATGTGCTATAACAGGAAATAAAAAGTCAAAAAAATATGAATTAATGTCAGCTATGAGAAGTAGTATAGATGAACAAATACATCATTTTAGAACAATACATCTAAATTATAGTTGCCAATTATGTGGTAATAATGAAAGATTACAGGTAGACCATGATGACACCAAAAATTCAGCATTTGATGAATTAGTTCTTAATTTTATACAGGAAAACAATGATACAGAAATACCTGATAACTTTGGAGAATTAAATGATGGAACACATAGAAGATGTTTTTTAGAACAAAATAATGCTTTCAGGGATAAATGGGTTGTATACCATCACCAACACGCGTTATTAAGAATGTTATGTCATAATTGTAATATAAGTAGACCAAAAACAAAAAGAAAACTGATTTTATAACGGACCCTTTATTTTGTTTTTTAATTATTACAATTCAAAAGTAATGCGACTGTGTAAAGATAATATTTTGTTATCATATTATATTATATATAATATGGATATAGAGAATGAAAAAACATATGGTGAATCTCTTTCACCCGATCTTGCTGATATAATGGAAGGAATGGATATTTATACACCTTCTGCTGAAATGCTACCTATATCACCTAATGATTTTGTTATATATTTGCTCGATATACCTTGGTCTGATGTATTTAAACTTTACTTACCAATGGATTTAGAAGAGCGTGATAAGAAAATTGAAGAGAATTCTCAACAAATGAGAGAAGGTATTAATGATATATTTAATAAATATGTAAGTGAAACCAGTAGAAAAAGAACAGCAGCAGCAGTCAGTTTTTATCTACAATATTGTACTAAGTTAAAGGAGTATGTTAAAAATTATTTAGCCGAACATGGTATAACATACCCTAAAGCAAAAGAAAAAAGAGATAATACATTTACCATTTTAAAAGATAAATTACGCAAACATATACAATCTAAAAAAGTAGAACCTCTATTATATGAAATGCAAATAGATGAATCCGAAGAGTTAAAAATTGAGTTAAAATATACCGAACTTGGGGCATTAATTATGTGGTCGGCTGAAATACATCACGATTTATCAAAATTGTTAGACCCTAAAATATTATCATTAATCGACCAACAAATCAAAAAATACACTACAAAATTACGTAATATGTATGAGGTGAGTAATAGACCAATCAACTACACTGAAAATATTGCTTCTGAACTTTGTCTTGATATGTTAAACTATAACGTTATTCCTCGATGCGTTCAAAGACATGGTAAACTTGAATTACAATTTGGTCTTCGTGAAGTAGGTCATGGCTTATTACCATCTGTATATAATGATTCAAAAGTATTCCTAACTTCTGACGCAAACAATACCGGTAATGTTGAATTTAGCCAAGTTTGGCGTGAAAATTTATATAATATAACTAATAGAGTTGTTCCTTTTTTAAATATAGATGGTGGTGCAGCCCCTACACAAATTGGATTTCAAGAATCTATGCTGGAACAAGAACAACTTGAAAAATTAAAGACGGACCCAGCATTAATTCATTTTATCAAACCAGTTGATATAACTATACGCAGTCCTACAGGTATAATCATGCTTCATATTAAATCAAACTCAGATGATTTAACAAAATATAATATAGAAATTTTCTCTGATGATGGCAAAGAATTTCATTCAATTCCAACTACTGTAGCTCAATTAACTATTCAGAATGTAATTAATATTGTTAATTCAGTACCACCTAAATTTCAATTTCATGCTGCATTATTAAAGTCTCTTGGTGATCTTATTCCTTATCAAACTGTTTGTTTACAGGCAGCATTAGTAAATAACGTTCAAGATGTAAGCGTAATGGGGTCTCTTGATTATAGTATGATATTTCAATTATTAGGTAATGTTACTTATCGCAAAAATGGCAAGGATGTTACGTGTGAATTAAATCAACGTAGAATATTAACTGGTGTAAATATGGAAAATGCTAATGTATATTTTCCTTGGTCTTCGACTGAAAAACACGTATATCAATTATTGTTGTATATATATGGCTATAAAATAGAGGGTGATTATGAAATAGCTGCGTTTAAGTCTGCAAAAGAGAAGGTATCTAAAATATTGTATGATTATACACACAAACATGATTTAACGTCAATTGAACTTATTAACTTTTTTATGAATAGATGTATTGCTGATTTAAATGAATGTACGCAAACCATACAATATTATCCTGACTCAGATAATCTTATTCAAAACATAGAGATGTCTATCCAACCACTTACTAATATTACTAATTTCAAAATAGAACATATTACCAGTTATATTCAAAATAAAACGAAATATAATGAAATATTAAAGGATGACGAATTTTCAGTAAATTTCGACAATTTAGATTATATTTTGGCTTATATAATTGCACGACAAAGTATGTTACCAACGCCAACTGTATTCAATCTACCTAATATACAAGGTAAACCAACATCATCCAACGATACTCACACCAGAAAAAGAAAGAGAATTGGTGGAAAACGAAAAAAAACGTTACGAAAGAAATAATTTTGTATGTAAACGTATCATTATCAGTTCAATGAATAGACCTACCAAATAAAAAACCATAATTAGTTTTTTATTTGGGTTATTTTATAACGAACACGCTCTAAAAAAGTCACTATATTGTATACGGGTACACAATGAGTCTTTGTAATAATCAATTATTACAAGTTAAGTTAGACAATCAATATATACAAACCTGGACTCCGCTGGAATGTATTGACAAAACAGCTAAAAACTGTGGAGCATCCGCCTTAGCATTAGCCAAAATTGTACCAAAAGATTTAGCTCAACTAATCAGCCGAGATACAGAAATATCTGGCATAAACCAAACGAAGATGTTAGAAATTATTAATAAAGAAACCGCATTAGAAGCTAAATATGGATTAAGATTTGATTCCATACGCAATTTTCAAAAAATATTTGAAGAATTAGAACCTGGTAATGGTACGATTGTTATGTTCATCAGAGATAATGAACACGGACACATAGTAATTTTAGCAAAAGATACTGACAATAAAAAACACGTATTAGAATCACAATATTTACAAATTTATACAGAAGACGCAATAATACCGTATATAGAAACGCAATTATATACTCATTTTTTTGTATTTTGTAAGACAACCGCATATAACCAACATGTATTTAACACAATTATTCAAAGTATATTGGGTAAGCGAAAACTTGATGAATTACAACTCCCTATATCCATTACAGAACCAGAGCATAAAAAAAGAGCAAGACCGAATAAACACTCAGATAACATTAAAATGGATATAGTTATTGATGAAAATGATAATGATAATATGATGGATATAGTCAATGATGATAATATGATGTTTATTGGCAGTGGTAAAAAACCAAAGAAAACTAAAACTAAATTTAAAAAGAATAAAACCAAAAAAAATAGATATAAAACCGAAAAAATAGATATAAAACCGAAAAATAGATATACATTAAAAATATCATAATAGTAATATATAATGTCGTCAACTAACGAAGACACAAATACAAAAAGTCATAATGAAGAACCTGATTTAGAAAATCAAATTCAACAAGAAACTACTGAAGAAAAACAAGAAACTACTGAAGAAAAACAAGAAACTACTGAAGAAAAACAAGAAACTACTGAAGAAAAACAAGAAACTACTGAAGAAAAACAAGAAACTACTGAAGAAAAACAAGAAACTACTGAAGAAAACAAAGATGATAATATTTCAGAATTATCCGATGAGGAAGTAACAGTAAAGGAAGATAATAAAGGTGATTGGGAAGAAGATTTAAACGAATTTGACCCATCTGAATCAAGTGTAACTGGTATAATAAGACCATATAATGGTTATAAGACGGTAGTGAATAAGAATAAAGAAAAGCATGTAATAACAAAAGAGACGCGCGAATTAGGAATAGTAGAGCACAGAGAACACGCATATTACGAAAAGCATAAACAGATATTTGAAAAGTATTCAAATGAAAGTAATCATATTCGTAAAGAAACCCTATTAAACATATTATTTGATAAATTTGATTATATTCAGAATGTATCTGACCTAGAAAAAGCTACCATACGTGGTGTATTACTTGATAAATATTTAAAGGACTATATAAATCAAATAGGTTCCGTACAAAATATTAGTTTTTTAGATTATTTTTCGTTAGTAAAGCATTTAGATTATGTATATTTAAGTAATTATAGTAAAATATTAAATTATGCGAATGAATATACCAATACGCGATTGGAACAAGATAATTTACGGAATAAAGAAACTACCTTACGTTCGAAGGAGTATGAATTAGATATTATTGAAAAACAAAAAGAGATTGATATACGTAAACAAATCTTAAATATTGATGATAGAATACAAATTTATACACCTGATAAATATAACAAAAATTGTTGTAACTTATTAAAACGTATTACAGGACAGAATATAATCGATGATTTTGATAAGATATATGACACAATTATAAATTTGCCCTCGTTAAATAATTACGAAAAAAATACAATTTTAACCCGATTTCATAGTATTTTGACTTATTGTACCAACAATTATAACAGTGTATCCAAATTATATGATAGTACTCAAATTTGTTTAATTGCATGTTCTATTCTAAACCCCGCACTATTGTCAATAAATAGCGACAAGAACAACGCACATTATGAGACTATATTTTGGACCGTATGGATTTCACAATTATGTGTCAGTTTAATCACTGGTTATGTTAGTCTCTTTAAATGGGACAAAAAATACTTTTTGTTTAACGCATATAAAACTAAAATAAACCAAGAAATATGGCTATTTATAGCACTCTCTGGTAAACACTATAAGCCCAAACATGATAATCCATATAATCATAGTCCCCATTTATCTACATTTTTGAATCGGTTAGAAACATTCTATCGTCAATTAAAAATATCTGAGATTGAAATTGAAAATACAAAAGATGATGAAGATAATAGTAACAATAATGGCGATAATGGAGTAAATAATGGTAATCATGGTAATGTTAAACAAGATGCGATTAATCTAATGAAATCACGTCAAAATAATCAATTACAATCAGAAAATACTGACTTAAAAGTTATGCGGAATGAAATGGAAGATGAAAATAGGAGATTACAAACAAAATTACATAGAGTTGAACGTATATATAGATAATTCTATCAATTATTGTATTGAGAACATTGACATAAATCATCAAAAAAGACTATTATTTTTCATGATTTTTTGAAAGAAAACGGCACTATGGTAGACAATATATCCACTATTTGGTCGTCTCCTTTGAATAATTGTAATTCTTTCATTTGGTTTGGATGGAAAAAGCCGACACATTCATGAACGTTCAATTGTAAATTGGGTAAATCGTTGATTCGTCCGATGAAAAAATGACAGGTATGATGTTTATCAGTGACCGCAACAAAGGTTATTAGTTTCATATCTATATCAATAGATAGATTCAACTCTTCTTTCCATTCACGCTTAAGGCATTCTTCGAGCGTTTCTCCTTTTTCTAATTTACCACCGGGAAACTCCCATATGTTTGGATAGGGTCCTTTAGAATGACGTTTGCCTAACAATATTTGATTGTTTTCATTATACATAATTCCACATGCTACGTGTTTCATAATGCTTAATAAGAATAATAACACGCATTTAAATGATTTCTAAATGATTATTTTCTTCCCTTTCTTGTTTTGCTTTTTCTCGTTTTACCCTTTTTTTTACTGTTTTTACCCTTCGTCTTTCGTGTTTTCCTTTTTTTTCCACCGACTACTTCTTCAACACAACGACCTTCTCCTAAGTTTTTTTTTATCCAATCACCTTTTATTTCATTTCGTGTATATGGACTTATAGGAGTTCTACCTTGTTCTATTTTAGATTTAATATAATTTCTTAACGTTTCACGACTATAACATATAGTATTCTCTCCTGGTAATTTCACTATATCTTCTCTATCTATTTTATCTAGCATTATTGGATCTTTCACTTCTCCATCATCATTTTTACATTCATTATATTCTTCTTCTGATATACACTTTGGTCTCACTGGTGTTGGTGCACCTGGTCTATTTTTATTATCAAAAACGATAGCACCCCAAAACATTACATTCTTATTTGTTTCCTTACTGACATCCCAATCGTTGAGGGATTGATTAAAATTTTCAGCGCTCATAAACATTCCTTCCATATTTGTTACATTTCTGACATCCCATTTATTCAATGGTTGATTAAAAACGGAAGCACCAGAAAACATCTCACGCATATTAGTTACCTTACTAACTTTCCACTTGTTTAATGGTTGATTAAATTTTTTAGCAAAAGTAAACATATTTTCCATATTTATTACCTTACTTACTATCCATTTATCCAAGGGTTGATTAAAATTTTTAGCATTAAAAAACATATTTCCCATATCTGTTACATTACTGACATCCCAATTGTTGAGGGATTGATTAAAATTTTCAGCACCCCAAAACATACTTCTCATACTTGTTACATTACTTACATCCCAATCGTTCAAACGTTCATTAAACATTTCAGCTTCCTCAAATAAATTACTCATAATTGTTACCTTACTGACATCCCATTTTGATATATTACGCAAATCTTCTGGTAACTCAGTTGGATTTCCTAAGTAAGTTCTCACTAATTCATGAATATTGCCATCCGTTATAATCGTCATTATATAATATAATAACTTTTTTTTTTGTTTTTCTAAGCACATAAAAATAAGAAAAATGGAGGTAAGGCATTTTTTATTATATTTGTCTCATTTTTCTTTTTAGTCGGTGTAATTAGTAATTATATTATTTTAGACTGTCATGGATGCTGTTAAAATTATTTCATCCGTTTGTTCTCTTACATAATCTAAAGCATCTCTATTTTGTTTCACAGCAGCTAAACATATTTCAGGTGTTTGTTTTTTCACATACTTTAAAGCAAATCCATCTCTTTCTACGGCAGCTAAACATAATTCTGGTGTCTGTTTCAGCACGTATTGCAAAGCATATTCAAATTGTTTCACGGCAGCTAAACATATTTCGGGTGTTTGTTCTTTCACATAAAGTAAAGCACTACCATCTTCTTCCACAGCAGCTAAGCAAATTTCTGACGTTTGTTCTTTCACAAACGCCAAATACTTTCCGTTTTGTTTCACGAGCTCCAAATTCATTTCAGTAGACATTTTAGTATAAATAACTATTGTTACGCATTCAATTTGTCTACTATTCTTTCATTAAAAGTAAATCAATTTTTCTTACTACTGTATTTCGCTTTTACTAAGTGGCGGTTTTACATTTTTTGTTATATTTTTCCAAGTCGTATATATTGCCTCTGCTACTATTCCTACAATAACTATACCTACTATACATATCACAATAACTAACGGAACGGGCATGGTTACGAGTATTATATTATGTAAAGATACATAATATAATCGTTAATTTCAATTTTACAATTTACACATTCAAATGTGTATATTGCCGCCACTACGTTGCTGTTGACGAAGGTGCTGGCGAACACGTGGTGTGTGATGTCGTCTGTATTTTCTCACAAGTATTTCCTGAAGTATTTTATCATAGTGTTGGTCGGGTGACTGTCGTCGTCGTATATATTCAGCATGCACTCCAGCAGGTAGTTCATTAAATATGGATTGACCGTGTACCTGTCGTCGTCGTATATATTCTGCATGCACTCTACTATTGATGCTTGCCTCTACTACCATTCCTAAAATAACTATACATATTACGATAGCTAACGTGACGTGCATGTTGTGAGTGTTATATTTTGTATCTTCATATTACTAATAACATAGTTCAATTTTGCCATTCTATTATTTTTTAACAAAGCTTGTATTTGATATATTGTACGTTATTATAACCGACATCTATCAACTCCGCACCTTTATCAAAGTTCAACATATTATATCCATTCAACGCTTTGCTATCAACATAATAATATGTTATTTCACCATATGGTTTGTTACATTCATGATTTAATCGTGTAAAAGGGTTATTATAGTTCTTTTTGACAATTTGAAATGTTCTCGCTACCATATCTTTGATATTATCAATCGAATTATCATTCTCCTCCAACAAACCATATGGACTTATATAGGTAATATTCAAATAATCAGAGGAATGTACTATATCTAATAACTCATTACTCAACGTCCCTCCATCCGCATACATATAATTCTTGTATTTCACCGGTGGAAACGCTATGGGTATTGCCGATGTTGACATCAATAATAACACTTTATCTTCAATTGAATGATTATCGTTATACTTATAGGTATCCAAATTACCTGTATTCAAATTGACAGTACCTATCAACGTATCAATAATCGGCTCGGATTTCAAATTAGTTATAATTGATGTTAACGTTTTATGTAATGGTTTGGTATTTAACAACGACACTCCTGTATCCGGCAAAATTTCATAGATGTCTTTGTTATGAATGGTAGAATACATCCCTTCTGCTTCTTTGATACCCTCGTCTATGTCAGCAAAATGCGACAAAAAACCAGAGTTCAACCCTCCTGCCGAAATACCAGTATATCTATCATAATTGACATGATAATTCTCTCTAATTTTCTTCAATATGCCGATTTCCACTGCTCCAAACGCTCCTCCGCCGCTAAATGACAGTTGTTCGGTTGCACTGATTGACATCATACACGTTGCAAACAAGGTTCCAATAGATAAAAAATACATTTTTATATTAGCTGTAGAAAATATTTCAACAAGTAAAGTAAATCCGTTTTGGATTATGTAATGGGTTTTCGACCTTATAATAAAAAGAAAAACAGGGCGTCCCCTGGGATTGTTTTATGAGTTATAATTGTTTATCTACTTCATTTTCATATGAAAAAGGGATTATAACTAATGGTTGTTCTCTACATTCTGTATATTCTTGTGGATAACAATTTATTTGGGTAAAGGGGAATATAGTAGGTTCTCTGTATTCTTCAACATAATCTTCTGTGTCGTTTAAATTTGATTCTATATCATTTTTAATTTCTTCCTTTTTTAATACAGAATTTATTGTTTCATCTGATTCATCTATTGATTTAACTAACGATTCGACGATTGATTTAACTATTGTTTCGATTAGTAATTCATCTGTATCAATATTCTCGATATCGGTCGTTTCACTTTCTGGTGTTTCTATTGTCACGCTGTCTTTATTTATAAACATAGCCTCATCATATACTTTATTATTTCTTATATTAAATTTTCTATCATTATTATATTTTGTTTTGGTAATCACGTCTAACAATTGTTCTCTATGTTTAATCAAATCATCTATAACACCTACATTTGAATAATATTTGGGTTTCATGTTTTTAATTACTTCTTTACCAAATACATAAATAACTATTATAATTATTAACACACTAATTACGATTAAGATTTGCATTTCAGTACTCAAATCTAAAAATTTATAAAAAATATTATTGTTTTTATTTACATTTATATTTTTCATGAAAATTGTTGGAACTCCTGTTGGAGTTCTACTTGGTTGTCCGGTTGGTAGTGAACTTGGATATCCGCTTGGATGCCCTGATGGTTTTCCAGTCGGTTGTCCTGATGGTTGTGTTGATGGTTGTCCTGATGGTTGTGCGGATGGTTTTCTGGTCGGTTGTGTTGATGGTTGTGCTGATGGTTGTCCTGATGGTTGTGCGGATGGTCTTCCAGTCGGTTGTCCTGATGGTTGTCCGGAAGGTTGTCCGGATGGTTGTGCGGATGGTTTTCCAGTCGGTTGTCCTGATGGTTGTCCTGAAGGTTGTCCGGATGGTTGTGCGGATGGTTTTCCAGTCGGTTGTGAAGAAGGTTGTATTGTGGGTTGTCCGGATGGTTGTGCAGATGGTTTTCCGGATGGTTGTCCGGTCGGTTGTG
>Ga0209658_1001333_pt1 | contig 15191 bp, 19 predicted proteins | sample SaaInlV_150m_DNA_6_FD_184656 | JGI IMG/M metagenome (GOLD analysis project Ga0209658, IMG submission 184656) | Marine microbial communities from expanding oxygen minimum zones in the Saanich Inlet - SI037_S4LV_150m_DNA (SPAdes) (version 2) | ecosystem: Environmental > Aquatic > Marine >...
TGAACTTGCTGTTGCTGGATTCTCTCTCCCTATGCTTGATATTGAAGTAAAAGATTCTACTCTATGTATTACTGGTAACTCTGACGAAACTAAAAGGAATATTGAATATATTCATAAGGGTATCTCATCCCGCAAGTTTCGTAAGGAATTTAAACTTTCTGAATATACTGTTGTATCTAGAGCTAATCTAATTGATGGTATTCTTTATATTGAGTTAACGCTTGAAGTTCCGGAAGAGAAGAAACCTAAACGCATCCCTATTAATAGAGATGGTGATTCCACTACAGCTGAAGAACTACTGTTAGGTTAATATATATAAAGGGTACCTAGAAATAGGTACTCTTTTTTTAAAATAGGTGAATAAATGAAACAAGAAAATATCAAAATAGTACGTCTTTCTTCAGGTGAAGAGTTATTATGTAATTATGAGTCTGCAACTGAAACAATATTCCAACCAGTTATTATCATACCTGCAGCTGAAGGTAAGCTACAGTTTGTACCTTATATGCCTTATGCAGATGTGTCTGAATTAGTAATTGATAATCCTACACAGTTTATTATGTTTATTGTAGATCCAATAGAAGAAATGAAAGAGAAGTATCGTGAATTAGTAAAGGAAATTGAAGGTTATAAGGAAAAAGAACCTACCATTATTACCCCTGACCTTAATATTGTCACTTGACATCTAAGCTGAAATAGTGTATAATATGTATAATTATGATAAAACGGTGATAACCTGTGACAAATTTCTATACTTCAGTAAACAGATTCGGTAATAAATTATTATTAAGAGGGTATGATTCTGGTCATCCTACTAAAGAACGCATTGCGTTTAAACCATCATTATTTGTACCTTTTCACAAGAAATCCTCTAAATGGAAATCACTTAAAGGTGAACCTTTAGAGGAGTTAGTATTTGACTCTATGAGAGAAGCTAAGGAGTTTCTTCAAACTACAGAGTCTATAAATAATCTAAAGATTCACGGCAATGCTAACTACATTGCCCAATTCATTCAACAGAAGTACCCAGGTAAGATACCATTTGCAAGGAATAAGATCAATGTAACTTCAATCGATATTGAGGTTGCATCTGATGATGGTTTCCCTGAGCCTGAGTTTGCTGCACATGAAGTTATATCAATAGCACTCAAATCCTCTATAGATGATACCTATTATGTATGGGGTATGGGGGATTTTGATATATCAACTTCTATTCATACAGAGCTTAAACTAGAATATGTTAAATGTTTAGATGAACTAGATCTACTTCGTAAGTTCATTGGTCATTGGAGTTCACCTAGACATATACCTGATGTTATAACAGGTTGGAATACCAAGTTCTTCGATATGCCTTATCTGGTTAATCGTATAAACAATGTATTATCAGAAACCTATTCTAAACGATTAAGTCCTTGGGGGTTAGTGGATCGTAGAGAAGTTACTATAATGGGTAAGTCCTCTCAGTTCTATGAGATTGTAGGTATACAACAACTTGATTACCTCGATCTATATAAGAAGTTCACTTACTCACAACAAGAATCCTATAAGTTAGATCATATAGCTCATGTCGAGCTGGATGAACGTAAGATATCATATGAAGAGTATGGTACACTTCATTCATTATATAAGAATGATTATCAAAAGTTCATTGATTATAATATTAAAGATGTTGAGTTAATAGAACGGTTTGAAGATAAGATGGGTCTTATTACATTATGTATGACTATAGCTTATAAAGCAGGTGTTAACTACACAGAAGCATTTGGTACAACTGGTATATGGGATACTTTTATCTACCGTACACTAACAGAACAGAAGATTGCTGTACCACCTAAAGAGATTAATGCAAAAGCAGAGTACCCAGGTGGGTATGTTAAAGCACCTATGGTAGGTAAACATAATTGGGTTGTATCATTTGATTTAAACTCACTATATCCACATCTTATTATGCAGTATAATATGAGTCCTGAAACCGTGCTTGATGAGGTAACTCCGGGTATTAATGTAGACTACTGTTTAAACAATAAAGCTGTAGACTGGTGTACTACAGATACATCAATTGCAGCTAATGGCTCTCATTACTCTAAAGAAAAACGTGGAGTTATCCCATCTATTATTGATACCCTCTATTCTGAGAGAAAGGTTATCAAGAATGATATGCTTAAAGCTAAACAGGAGTCTCAGAAGGATAAGTCGTTTAGACTAGTAAAGAAGATATCTAATCTTAATAATCAGCAAATGGCAATTAAGATTTTAATGAACTCTTTATATGGTGCTCTAGGTAATAGGTTCTTTAGATACTATGATCTTAGAGTAGCTGAAGGTATTACACTCTCAGGTCAATTAAGTATTAGGTGGGCTGAGAAAGCAACTAATAGATTTATGAACATGATAGTAGGTACAGAAGATGTAGACTATGTTATAGCTATTGATACAGATTCCCTTTATGTTAACTTTGAACCATTAGTATCTAAGTTTAATATATCTAAAGATAAGGCTGTAGGTCTTATTGATAAGATGTGTGAAGAGCAGTTTGTTCCTATGATGGCTAAATCATATCAAACTCTATCTGATAACATGAATGCTTATGAGAATAAGATGGTAATGGATCGAGAAGTTATTGCTGATGTTGGTATATGGACTGCAAAGAAACGTTATATCTTAAACGTACATAACTCAGAGGGTGTACAGTATGATGAACCTCAATTAAAGATAATGGGTATTGAAGCCGTTAAATCTTCTACGCCTGCTATATGTCGTGATGCTCTTAAAGAGTTATTTAAGGTAATAGTAATCAAAGATGAAGTAGATGTACAAGATGCTATAGCCCAATTTAAAGACTACTTCTATTCAAGACCTGCGCATGAAGTGGCATTTCCTAGAGGTGTAACTAATATAACTAAATGGGTTGATCTAGATAAAGAAAACGGTGGATTATATATCAAAGGAACACCTATTCATGTTCGGGGTACTCTAATATATAATAATGCTATTATAATTAATAAGCTAAGAAAGAAGTATACATTAGTTAAGAATGGGGAGAAGATTAAGTTTCTATATCTAAAGACACCTAATCCTGTTAAAGAGAATGTTATATCATTTCCTGATTATCTACCAGAGGAACTTAATATGTCCGAGTATATTGATTATCCATTACAGTTTGAGAAGACATTCCTTGATCCTATTACACCTATCTTAGATGCTATTGGGTGGTCGATAGAACCAAGGGCTTCACTAGAATCATTCTTCTCTTGACATTTAGACTAAACTATAGTATAATATACCTATGAGATATTCATTAACCTTATTTAAGAATCTGTTTGACAATAAGACACACAAGCGAATGGATTTTAATAGCTGGGCTGAGATGGAGGATCTTTTGTATCAGTTATCTCAAAAACCTACAGAAAGTAAAGCTTCATCTTCCCTTATATCACCAGCCATATATAACAAGGGTGGGAAACGGAATAATGATTCTGTACTTTTATGGACTTGGGCTGCATTAGATGTTGATGATCATAAGATAGAATCTTCTGTATTAAAGGAAGAGTTATATAAAAGATTTGGGCATTATTATTATGTTTGTTATTCTACAGCATCATCAAGAATAGATTACCCTAAGTTTAGGTTAGTGTTCCCTTTAGAGTATCCAGTATATGCTAAGAATATTAGACATTTTTGGTTTGCTTTAAATTCGGAATTCTCAGAACTAGGTGACCCACAAACTAAAGATCTGTCTAGAATGTACTATGTACCTGGCCAGTACTTAAATGCTTATAATTTCATATTTACAAATTCTAAAGGTAAGTTCATTAACCCAACTAACCTAATGAAGACAGTAACATATATAGATAAGAATAGATCTTCTAATTTTCTAGATATGTTACCGACTGAAATGCAAGAGCAAGTAATAGAACACCGTAAGTCTAAACTGGTTAATAAGGATAAGTATAATTGGTCATCAATATCCAATTGTCCATTTATTAATAAGAAGATGTTATCTGAGTATTCTGCTATATCGGAAACAGGTTGGTACCATAAGATGTATCAGATGATGGTATCTATAGCCTTTAATGCAATCCGTAAAGAATACCCAATAACAGCAGAAGAAATAGAAGTATTAATGAGAGAGTTAGATTCACGAACAGGGTCGTGGTATGTAAAGCGACCTATATTAAAAGAGGCAAATTCCGCATTAAACTATGCGTATAAAACACATACAGAGAGGTTATAACTATGTACGAATACAAAGCTAAATTAATTAGAGTAGTTGATGGTGATACTATTGATGCTGAAATTGATTTAGGATTTAAGATTTATATTAAGGAACGGATACGATTTGCAGGGATTGATACACCGGAATCAAGGACTAGACATAAACATGAAAAGTCATGGGGACTAGCTGCTAAATGTCGTGTTAAAGATCTTTTAGAGTATGAAGATGCAGAATTTACTTTAACTACTGAACTTCAAAAGAAAGGTAAGTTTGGACGTATTTTAGGATCTGTTATACTTGCTGATGGCACTTCACTATCTGAGATATTATTAGATGAGAAGTTGGCAATTCCTTATGAAGGTGGTAATAAAGATGAGTCTCGTATAAAATATGGTGTTAAAGAATTATGGGAAATGAACTTTTATAGTACAGGACCTGGATGGTTGGATAAACAAAGTAAGGAGTAGTAGATAATGAGTTTAATGGAAAAATTGAGAAAGAATTCTAAGATAAAAGGAACTGATATATTGTCAGATTCTATGTTATTTAAGAATACAGATATGGTTACAACAGATGTACCAATGATGAATGTAGCATTATCAGGTGATATTGATGGTGGGTTATCTGCTGGTCTTACAGTATTAGCAGGACCTTCTAAGCATTTCAAAACATCATTTGCCTTAAAGATAGCAGCTGCGTATCTAAAGAAGTTTGATGATGCTATTTTATTGTTTTATGATTCAGAGTTTGGATCACCACAAGAATACTTTGAGCAGTTTGATATTGATACATCTAGAGTTTTACATACACCTATTACAGATGTAGAGGAACTCAAGTTTGATCTAGTATCACAGCTTGAAGAAGTTGAACGTAAAGAAAAAGTTGTTATTATTATTGATTCAATTGGTAATCTGGCATCTAAGAAAGAATTAGAAGATGCTAAATCAGGTAAATCCGTCGCTGATATGTCACGTGCTAAAGCACTTAAAGGATTGTTTAGAATGATTACACCATATCTAACAATGCGTGATATACCAATGATGGCTGTTAATCATACATATAAAGAGATTGGGTTATTCCCTAAAGATGTAGTATCAGGTGGTACAGGGATCTACTATTCCGCAGATAATATATGGATTGTAGGTCGTAGACAAAACAAAGCAGGCACAGGGGAGATAGAAGGTTATGACTTTATTATCAATATTGAAAAATCAAGATTTCTTAGAGAGAAGTCAAAGATTCCTATTAAAGTTGAATTTAATGGAGGTATTTCAGAATACTCTGGATTATTGGATATTGCTCTCGCTTCTGGTGATATTGTAAAACCAAGCAATGGGTGGTACCAAAGAGTAGATAAAGAAACAGGAGAGCTTATTGGTTCTAAAATGCGTGAGAAACAGACAAGAGAGAAGGACCTTTGGGAATCCATTTTTAAAGATACAGACTTTAAAGAGTTTGTAAAGAAATCATACAAGTTGGGATATGCAGATAATATCTCTGAGATAGACTTGACAATAGATGAGGAATAGTGTATAATGGACATCAATACAGAAGAAGATTATCAATCTGACGACTATATGGGAATTTCTATAACAAAGGATGATTATACCTTTGTAGAGTCTGTAGATCAAGAGCAGTGGACTATTAGAATAAAAACAGGTGAATTTAGAAATACGTTTTATCAGTATGGTAAAATTAAGGTTCATGAATCTGATGATAAGGACCCTATACTTAAATTCTCTTATAAGATATTAGAATCCGATGGTGATATAGAATCCGTATCCGCTGACAGAAAGTTTCTTGATTACATTTCTGCCATTCTAAAACATATACTAGAGGATAGTTTACTTAATGATCCAAACAACGATACTAAAGAACTTAATACAAAATGATGAGTATACTAGACAGGTTATCCCATTTCTTAAAAATGAATATTTCGATTCTTCCCATCAATCTCTTTTTAAGCTGGTAACTGAATTTGTTAATAAATACAATTCACTACCTACTAAAGAAGCATTTGTTATCGAACTTGAGAATTATTCTGAAGAGATATCAGATGTAGGGGAATTTACAGGTATCTTAGAATCAGTATTTCAACCATTAGATACTGAAACTGATAAGAAATGGCTACTAGACACTACGGAGAAGTGGTGTCAGGATAGGGCTATTCATATTGCCATTATGGACTCTATAGGAATCATAGATGGGCAGAGTAAGGAGTTAACTAAAAATGCAATACCTGACATATTGTCTGACGCACTTGCCGTTTCCTTTGATAGGAATATTGGTCATGACTATCTCGATGCTTCTGCTAGTAGGTATGATTTCTATAATAGAGTCGAGAAGCGTGTACCATTTGATCTCGACTATTTTAACCAAATTACAAAAGGTGGTCTTCCGAATAAAACATTAAATATCTGTATGGCTGGGACTGGTGTAGGGAAATCTCTCTTTATGTGTCATGTCGCTGGTGGGGCCCTAATGCAGAATAAGAACGTTCTTTATATTACTATGGAGATGGCAGAAGAACGTATTGCAGAACGTATTGATGCCAATCTTATGAATGTATCATTAAATGATATTGAATCTATAGGGCAAAAGACCTTTATAAATAAAGTAAAGAAGATATCAGCGAAGACTACTGGTAAGTTAATTGTTAAGGAGTATCCTACAGCGTCAGCTCATGTAGGTCATTTCAGAGCTCTCCTTAATGAACTAAAGTTAAAGAAGAACTTTATACCAGATATTATCTTTATTGATTATCTTAATATATGTGCATCAAGTCGAATTAAAGGGTTAGGAGGTTCTGTTAATACCTATTCTTATATTAAATCAATTGCAGAAGAACTGAGAGGTTTAGCTGTAGAATTTGATGTACCTATTCTCTCCGCAACACAAACAACAAGATCAGGGTTTTCTAACTCAGATGTAGGTCTTGAAGACACCTCTGAGTCATTTGGACTCCCAGCAACAGCAGACATGATGTTTGCACTAATATCAACAGAAGAACTAGCTAATCTAAATCAGTTAATGGTTAAACAATTAAAGAATCGTTATGCCGATATAGGTACTAATAAACGATTTGTTATAGGAGTTGATAGACCTAAGATGAGACTTTATGATGTTGAAGACTCTGCACAAACACTAATAAAGGTAGATCAGGGAACCTCAAATCCTCATGTACCTACACAAAAGAAAATAGATACTTCAGGGTTTACGTTTTAATTATAATGAAAAGGATATAAAATGAAAGCAGAATATATTGATCACATGGGTGATGATATCTCAGTTGTTAACTCAGCTAGAGTATCATTTAATAAAACTTCTGAAGGTGTAGGAGTAGATAATTATGTCGATGAGCAAGATGAAAATGGAATATGTACGTTATCTGCATTTGTTCCTATCTTGAAAGAAAATGATAAGAAACTAATTGGATTTCTTGCAGAGCATGATCATTTCACACCCTTTACACATGCTACTGTTACTATGAGAGAAACAGTACCTATCTTTGTAGCACGTCAGCGATTTAAGCATGTTATAGGGTTCACTTATAATGAAGTATCAAGAAGATATGTATCAGATGCTCCTAAGTTCCATGCTCCTAAGAATTGGAGGTATAGACCTGAATCTGTTAAACAAGGATCTTCTGATACTGAGTTTGTTGAAACATTAAAGAATAATGTGGATTATCTATGGAATCTTAAATCCTCCAATTCTATTACAGACAATTATCACACATATCTTATTAAGGCAGAGCAATTATATACTGAACTGCTAGAATCTGGTGTATGTCCAGAACAAGCACGTATGGTTCTACCTCAGTCTATGTTAACTGAATATTATGTAACAGGCTCATTAATGGCGTGGGCAAGAGCATATAATTTAAGGAAGAGTCCTACTGCACAGTTAGAGATTCGTGAGTTAGCTAAACAATGGGATAGGGTAATGTCAAAACTATATCCTATATCATGGGAGGCTCTAACAAAAAATAAATGAAATGAGTTCTTGACATTAAGTAAGGAGAATGTTATAATATGTTATAAGAGTTAGAAAAGGAGGTAGAAATGCCAAATACATATCTTGTAATTGAGGATATTCTTAAGAAATGGGACGTAAAGGAGGATATTGGGGTCCCAGAGTACAACAAAAAAGCTGTAGAACAACATAAAAAGGATAATGATATCTTTGAACTGTTCTATGGATATATTGCATTTAAAGCAACACCAAGTAACAGAGGAGTTTGATTATGAGTAAAATGATAGAAAAGTTAGATAATGATTGGATTGAGTGTAAGAACATTTTTGTAAGATATAGGAATACAAAGCTTCCATGGGTTAGGATACCTAAACCTACTGAAGAGGGTATGGAAACATACTCTACTCTTAAATGGGACTTAGAGGTGTATGAATACTACACAATAAATTAATGTACTACTACGAGGATAATATATGCATCAGAAAGACATAATTGCGGATTGGACTTCAAAGAAATGGCATTCTAGACATAACTGGCATACAGGAACCGGTCGGTTTATCAAACGACTATTAAACAAAAAAAGTCGGAGAGAATGTAAGAAAAACCTTGACAATTACGATATAATGTAGTATACTTACAGTATGATAATTAATTTAATAGATAAAGAAATTACATTCGACCCTGTATTAACATTCCAATGGTTTTTTAGTATGGGGACTTATCTTATAACAACTGCTTCAATAGGAGGATAGTATGGAAATGAAAGTTAATGATTGGATTCAAGCGTTTGATTTTGAACCAATACCTAATAGACCTGATGCTTATGTAGCTGGTATTATTACTGAAGTAAAAGAAAATACTTATGTTATTAATGTTGTTAAAGACACTATGTTTCCTGAAGGTTCTAGAACTATAGTAGAAGCTCCTAAACAAGATAAAATGATATGGGATTTCAAAGATAGGATTCGTGAGTGGCCTGTACAGGATGCATGCGGTACGGTTGTTAATGACCCTAATGATATAATGACTACTGGATATAATGATGAAATATAGAAATGATGTAAAGTTTTGGGTGTTCAATATGTTTGTACCTTTTCTACTTGGGTTTGTGTTAATGGCAGCTCTTCTATTTCCGAGACCTGCATGTGCATCACATCCCCATCCAGAGGTAGAACCTACAAAGCTCAATATAAAGAAATCCTTTGTATCCTTATTATCAACCATGGAGGATGGTTTAAGGACTAATAAGATTGATGAGAAGCGACTTCGTCTCGATTTTGCTGATATTTTAAAAGAAGTTAGATCTAATATAGAGAGAAACGATTAAGTATAAATAAGTATTATTAATTTGTAGAATATAGTATTATGCTTAATTTTAAGATTTTTATGAAAGAAGCTAAAAATACCCATATGACTCACATTGAGGATCTAGTCCTTGATGGTGGAGTAAAGGGTACAAGAGCTGCTATCAATGCCCTTAGATCTCTAAGAGATATGCTTTCCGGAAACAATTCTGGTTCTCATTCTGTTACTGTTAAATGGGACGGAGCTCCTGCAGTATTCGCTGGTATTGACCCATCAGATGGAAAATTCTTTGTCGCTAAGAAAGGTATCTTTAACAAGAATCCTAAAGTATATAAATCCTATAATGATATAGAAGCAGATACATCGGGTGATTTATCAGCTAAGCTAAAGATAGCTTATACTGAATTAAAGAAGTTAGGAATTAAAGGTGTTATACAAGGTGACATTATGTTCACTTCTGCAGATCTCAAAGAAGAGACTATAGACTCTGAGAAGTATATAACATTCCACCCTAATACAATTGTATATGCTATACCTAAAAAGCAAGCTACTGATGTACTAAATGCTAAGATAGGTGTTGTGTGGCATACATCTTATACTGGTTCTACATTCGAATCAATGAAAGCATCGTTTGGTGTTGATATTAATTCTCTAAAGAAAGTAAAGTCTGTATGGTCTAAATCTGCAGATCTACCTAATCTAACAGGAGTAGCTACATTTTCTAAGAAAGATACGGCTACGGTTACAGAGTTCTTGTCTAATGCAGGTACTATATTTCGCCAAATATCAGCAACTATACTAAAAGAAGTATCTGAAAATGAAGAGATTAATAGAGCTATAAACACCTTTAATAATACAAAGGTACGTCAAGCGGAGAAAATAATCGACGCGGATAAACATGTTAAAGAACTCATGTTATGGATACAAAACAAATACCAAAAAGATATAGATAAGTTAAAGTCCGATAAGGGTAAGAGTAGAAAGTCCGATCAACGAGATGAAGTTATGAAATTCTTTTCACCTGCTAATAAGAAAGGTTTAACTCTAATGTTCGATCTTCAGAATGAACTTGTAGCCGCTAAAGAAATGCTAATAGCGAAGTTGTCACAAGTGCAGGATACTAAGACTTTTGTTAAAACTTCAAAAGGGTTTAAGGTAACAGGTGCTGAAGGTTATGTTGCTATTGATAACTTAACTGGTGGTGCTGTTAAATTAGTTGACAGAATGGAATTTTCTACTAATAATTTTTCAACCTCCATAATTAAAGGTTGGCAGAAGTAATCTTATAAATAATACTAATGACCTAATAAACAGACAACTTTGGAGTACTATGAAAACGTTAAAAACTATATTAAAAGAGATTGATTTTGATATGGCATCTGAATCATTAAGTGTTAAAGGTGCTCGTGCTATTTCACTATCAATGAAACGTAGAGCTCCTATGATGGCGCGAAAACGAAAGATCGCTATGGGAAAGAAAGCTTCTCAATCAGCTGTACAGTCTAGGGCTAGAAAAATAGCACTAAACACAATCAGAGCTCAGATGAAGGGTGGGCAAGCATCTACAGGAAAAACAACCAAAGCGGAAAGAGATAAGTTCGCTAAGTATATTAAAAATAAGCAAGGTCTAATTAACTCATTAGTCCGTAAGAATCTTAAAACTGTACGAAAAGCTGAAGCACAACGTTTAGCTGGAAAATAGAGATCTATAATGATACTATCGTTTAAAGAGTATATAGTAGAAGCTACAGATGAGACAGCCATCTTTACTTTTGGGAGGTTTAATCCTCCTACTACAGGACATGAGAAGTTATGTAATAAGGTAGGACAAGTTGCTGGGTCTTCTAAATATTTTATATATGCTTCCCAATCATTTGATGCTAAGAAGAACCCATTAGAATATACTGTTAAGATCAAATGGATGCGTAAAATGTATCCTAAGCATGCTAGATCTATTATTCTGGATAAGAAGATTAAAAATGTATTTGATATTGCTGTTTCCCTTTATAATAAAGGTTATCGTAAAGTAACAATGGTAGTAGGTTCTGATAGAATACCAGAGTTTAAGGCCCTCTTATCAAAATATAACGGTAAGGAAGCTAGACATGGATTCTATGACTTCTCTACAATATCCGTAGTATCTGCAGGTGAAAGAGATCCTGATGCTGAAGGTGTTGAAGGTATGTCTGCATCTAAAATGAGAGCTGCAGCAGTGTCTAATAACTTTGATCAGTTTCAATTGGGTATACCTAAAGGATTTAAAGATGCTCAAAAGTTATTTAATGATGTACGAAAGGGTATGGGATTATCTGAATCTAAAAAGTTTAGACGCAATATTACGTTTAAACCAGATCCAGAACGTGATGCTTATATAACAGGCTCTTTATATAATGTAGGAGATAATGTAGCAATGAAGAATGTCACAGAAGATGGCAATATAACACTACTAGGTCCTAATTATGTTATAGTTGAGGGTAATGTCTCCTCGAGGAAATACCGTAAATGGATACCAGATATAAGGATAATTTTAAATGACTAATAGCGGTACATGCCCAGACTATAGACGATTGGATAGAATAGAAGAAAAGATAGATAAAGTGGCTGACCTACTAATTGCGTTCGCTCGTACTGAAGAAAAGGTTATAGGGCTGGAAGAAGATAAAAGAGATGTAATGAAGTCTATTGATGAAATAGAAGATAGAATAGTAGCACTTGAGAAATGTGTAGGTTTAAATACAAGAACTGTTGATTCAGTACATAAATTAATCTGGGTTGCGATGACTGCGATTATAACAGGGTTTCTTACTTATATACTAGCGTGGAGTCCTTAATATACTAAATGAATATAAATGAAGATAACTTAATATTATATGCAGCTAGACATTATGAAAATCATCATTCTAATAATACTTCTGACTTTTACTCAGATTTAAAACGGGTAAAGTATATAAAGACATTATTTAAAAGGTATTTTGAGAATGACGATCTTCAAGAGAGATTGATACTAAATCATATTATTATATTCTGTAATGTATTTGGAGTGGAGTGTGGTGTTAACCTATTATTCTTTAAGATACATTATAGGTATTACCCTACATTAAAATCATTCTTGTTATTTCTTAATTATATAACAGATGATACAAAAATAGAAATACCACTAGATCCTATAGTGGTTAATAAGTTAAGAGAGATATAAATGAGTAAAACAATCGACCTTATATACACATATAGATTCATTAAGATTCTTACTACATCATGGGAAGATATGGATGCGTTTAAAGAAGGTATTATAGATGACGAGGGTAAACAGCTTAAAAAGTTAAGAGATCTTAAATCTTCAGATGAGAAATACGCATATACTTATTTCCATCGGATGGTATTTAATGTTAAAAGACTTCTAGAGAAATTACCGGGTGGTGATTCTAAGATTGCATCATATGCAGCTGCATTATTTCTTATTAAAGAAGAAAGAAATATTACAGAAGTTGAAGCTTTTAAATATCTAAAAGAAGATGTAATAGGTAATTCAGTAGGTGCCGATAACGTAGATATGACACCAGGAAAACCTAAAAAGAAACCAGACAAATTTAAACTCTTTACAGTTCCATCTAAAGTATTCCGTAGATTTGATAAAAGAAGATCTAAGTTTGAGAGATGGTCTAGGTATCTTAATCTTCAAGATGAGACTCAACAGGAACTATATCATTATGCTAAAACTAAACCAATGAATACAATCATTCTTAAAGATGATACAACAGGAGCTATGAGATCTATACAGAGAGGTAGGTAATACATTATACTATGAAAAAATATAAAGAAGAGAAAGACGAATGGAGTTTGGAAGATACTAAGTTCAGACAGAAACGTAAGAATAAGAACTCCAAGAAAATAAAAAGAACCAAACCTAGAAAATCAGGATCTTGGGAGTAAATAATTAAGTATATATAACTATATCATTAATATATAATTAGGAGTTACCACTTTGAATTTGACTGAGCAATCATTAAAACTACTTAAAGATTATTATATGAGGGAGTATGAAAAAACTCCTGAAGAAGCATTTGAAAGAACATCATACGCATTCTCCGATGGAGATACAGAGCTAGCAGAACGTATATATTCCTATGTACTAAAAAACTGGTTTATGTTCTCATCACCAATACTATCTAACGCGCCACAAAAAGATGAAAAGGTAAAGGGTCTTCCTATCTCCTGCTTCCTTGGATATGTACCTGATACACTCGAAGGTCTTATTGATCATACATCCGAATTAAGATGGTTATCTGTTAAAGGTGGTGGTGTAGGTGGTCATTGGTCTGATGTACGATCTGTATCTGATATAGCACCTGGCCCAATCCCCTTTCTTCATACAGTTGATGCTGATATGACTGCATATAAACAGGGTATAACTCGTAAAGGGTCTTATGCTGCTTATATGGATATATCACATCCTGATATTATGGAATTTATGTCACTAAGAATCCCTACTGGTGATGTTAATAGAAAGTGTTTAAACCTCCATCATGGTGTTAATGTACCTGATGAATTTATGGAAGCTGTAGAACAAGATATGCATTGGAACTTGGTTGATCCAAAAACAAAAGATATATCAGAAGTCGTAAAGGCACGTGAGTTATGGGAAACTCTTCTAGAAACACGTTATCGTACAGGTGAACCTTATATCTATTTTATTGATGCTGCTAATAGTGCATATCCACAAACACAAAAGGATAAAGGTCTATTCTCACGTGGTTCTAATCTTTGTATTGAGATTACATTACCAACAAATGAAGAAAGAACAGCTGTATGTTGTTTATCATCATTAAACCTAGAGATGTATGATGAATGGAAAGATTCCCTATTGGTACAGGATCTCACGTTATTCTTAGACAATGTACTTCAATACTTTATTGACAATGCCCCTGATGAAATATCTAAAGCAAAATATTCTGCATCACAGGAAAGAAGTATTGGTATAGGAGCAATGGGTTGGCATAACCTATTAATGAAAAATTCTATACCGTTTGAGTCACAAGCTGCGGCTGAATTAAATGAAGAAGTATTCTCACTTATTAAAGAACGTGCTGCATCTATGTCCTTAACTTTAGGTGATGAACGTGGGGAATGTCCTGACATGGAAGGTACAGGACGACGTAATGCTAATCTATTGGCAATTGCCCCTAATGCTAATTCATCATCTATTGCCGGAACATCACCATCAGTTGAACCTATTAAGGCAAATGCTTTTGTACATAGAACCCGAGCAGGATCCCATTTAATTAAGAATAGATATCTTTCAGAATTATTAAATGGATATGGACAAGATACTGAGGAAGTATGGAATTCTATTATAGCTAATAATGGTTCTGTTAACCATTTAGATTTCTTATCTACTCATGAAAAAGAGGTATTCAAAACTGCCATTGAGATTGATCAAAACGCTATTGTTCGTTTAGGTGGTCAGCGTGCTAAATATATCTGTCAGTCACAATCACTTAATGTATTCTTTCCTGCAGGTGTAGATAAGAGGTATTTACATGAAGTACATTACAATGCATGGAAGTATGGCAACAAATCACTCTACTATCTAAGAACAGAGACGTCTAATAAAGCAGAAACACTATCTGATAAAATTGAGCAAAAGACAATGAAAGATTATTCAGAAACACCATCTGGACAGGATCTTCTAGCTGGT
>Ga0209658_1001341_pt1 | contig 15094 bp, 19 predicted proteins | sample SaaInlV_150m_DNA_6_FD_184656 | JGI IMG/M metagenome (GOLD analysis project Ga0209658, IMG submission 184656) | Marine microbial communities from expanding oxygen minimum zones in the Saanich Inlet - SI037_S4LV_150m_DNA (SPAdes) (version 2) | ecosystem: Environmental > Aquatic > Marine >...
TTTTTTTAATCATTTCTTCATATTTATTATGATTGCTATTTCCACAAGGACCACAGTGGTCTTCATTTGCTAAATCTATACGATGATCCATTTGCTTTCTATTATCTAGATAAACCCATCTACCTAACACTTTTGGAGGTTCTTTTCTTAGAAAATAAACATATTGTTGAATATGTTTAACTACGGGCTGATATAAATTTTTGATTTGTGTTCTTGTAAAAGGCATCTTATATTAATTATTACAATATTTAATATATTTAAATCTATTTTATTTTTTAGCTTTCCTAGATTTCTTAGATTTTCTAAAGCCATCATGCTTTTGTTTTCGTGTATATTTATTGGATGATAATAATTTACCAGATATATTTGATTGTTGTTTAATGATTAAATCTACAATATTCTGATAAAAACTGCGGAAGCTTTTCTTCTCCTTCTTTAATTCATCATAAGAGAACCATCTTATTTTTTCCTTTTCTAAAAGACCATTATCCTTTTTATGTTTAACGTGAGGCAAGTATCTAGAAAAAAATTCATAATTATTTTTATAATAAGTAGGAAGATTTTCATCAAAATCCATTTTAAATATAAATGTGGTATATTCCTTGAATTTAATAGTTACAATTTTATTTTTTTTTACTCGTTTTCTTAATTGTTCGGCAGAACCTAAAAAGCCGTTTATTTCTTCTGAACCTTCTCTAAGCGCTGTATCAAAGTGGGTTTCACCTGCCTCATGACCACCACCAAAGTCAGCCCATCCAGGCGTATCATCTAATTCATTTTCCTTACCAAATAAAAAATAAACTTTATCATTTTTAATTGCTACGGGTAATATACCTCCTCCCATTATAGTAGGTGTATATTTTTAATTTTCTGTTTTTTATTTTCTGTTTTTAATTTTCTGTTTTTAATTTTCTGTTTTTAATTTTCTATTTTTAAGCATTTCCACAAACGTTCTCAGTAATCCATTTTCTAAGATCATTTTTAGTATCCGGTACTAGAATAGCATAACTATCAGAAGACCCTCCTACTTCTAAATCATTAAATCCGTCACTACTCACGCTCATTTGTTCATCATAATACGAATTATTCGGATGAATCTTTGCATATTTATTCGGATGAATCTTTGCATATTTATTAGGTAAATGTGTATTCAATTCACTAATAGACGTGTAGGCTGAATCTCCACTCTCAATATCCTCAAACGAATCTACATCATATTCTGTAGTTGAAATTGTCTGAGTTTTCATAAACATCTCATTATATACATCATTCAACTTTTCCGACATACTGTTAATACGATTAACACAATCACTCAGGTTAATATTGTCAGCGGTCAGCTTATGTTGTATAGAGTTGGAAGACCTATTGGGAAGAACAAGCCAATACCAAGGATCATCGTATACCAACTTAGCCTCAATCGTTGGGTCTTCAATTCGCTTTCTCAAGTTAATAGCAGCCGAATTACTATACCAGGTTGAAAAGTGGATAAATGCCATCTTATATGTGGTCCCATCAGTACCAGTTCGATATACAATGTCCATATTTTTAACCTTACCAAGATCTAAATTTTTAAATGTACTAATAATCTTGCTGTTGGGAATATTAGTAAAGATGCGCGGAATATAGACGGAGAATTGAGACGAAGACATTTTAAATAAATACTATTTGAGTTTATATGTCATTCGTACATTTAAGTATTTAAACTTCAATTTTTTATTGAATTAAAAAAATTGAAGTTTTTTTATGAGAAAGGTTTCTTTTATAAATTAAATTTATAATGGATTTTAAATTCAATAAGAGGAAAACTGGAAAGGATAAGGCGAGAAAGACACGAGATCTATACGGAGATCATAGTGCTAAGCACGTGAGAATTCAAGAACAATGTCAAGAGAACCATAACAAAAATATTCAACAATCGCGAATTGATAAAAATACTAACGATCCACTAGTGAATGGAGCCGAAAAGGGAAAGGAAAAGGAAAATGGAAAGAGAAAAATAAAAGAACGAAAATAATTACCAAAAAAAAGAAGAAAAAGAAACATTCGTGTTTCCTGTTCTGGTACTCGATCTTTTTTTATCAGCAACTGAACGAATTTCACTCGAAACTTCTTTAGAAATTTCAGTGATCATCGATCCTCTTTTTTCGGCACGAAGTGCACGCTGAATACGTTGTTGTTGAAACTTTTTATTTTGACATCTTTGTTCATAGCGAACTTCACGAACTGATTGTGTATTAACTCCAGAAGACATTATAATTAATATTAACAATTTTGCTTTAAACTGATTTCATAAATATTTTTATTATTCCAATACTAAAATGCTACTAATAATTTAAGCTACATCAAACAAATAATTATCCCCCATACAAACATTCAAACATCAAGGCACAAGACCAATCCATATTATTTAAATTTAATATTCTACCATACTCATCATATAACGTAATTTTCAATTTTTCAATATTGACAGGACCAAAATAATTACGGCTTCTGTTAATTTGTGTAGAAAATCCATCATCTTCTCCGGTTTGATATGATCCATTTGTTTGCTGAATGGCAGCTAAATTAATTCTGGCTATTATATTTCTATTATTTATAGAATCACTATATGCGGAGATATAATAATTATTTACATTATTATTGTAATCATCTATGGCAACAAATATATATGATGGCCCCTTTATATAACATATTCCTTCTGAAATAATAGCAGGTGATATCGGCGATAACGTACTACTTATATATACATTTACTCTATATCCCAACATCCATCCTAAGAAAAAATATATATTTTCATTTACTGCGGGACTACCATCAGCATTTACAGCCCATACTAACTGATATTGTGTGGACGGTACGAGACTATTAGAAGCATCTATAGCAAATACACTTCTACCACTAGCGTGATCAACTGTATAAATCAAATTAAAACTATTGTCTAGAGACATAGGTGTTCCACTATTCATCTTATTACTAGGATTTTGAAGAGCCGCGTTCATAACAGACTCAATGGAGGATGTTCCAGAAATACTAGTTAAATTGGTACTGTAATTTCCATCTGGAATGGTTACTGCCATTGAATTTGTATATGCATTACCACTTAAATCCCAGTTCAATAAAAAAATATTATTACCATTTGCTTTACTAATGGTATGATATGTTAGTGGCATTTCTATAGAAGCAAGTCTCATATTTATTACATTCTCAAAGCGATATGGTAAATCTATTTTCTGATCGCACGAACTTGTATTATAATAATTAGGTCTAAATCTAGAATCAATATTTAAAGCCTTCTTTATTGTTGTATATTTTATCGGATTTATAATTCCTGGAGGAGCACCACCAGTGTCAGCAACATTTAACCCGCTATTTGCTTTTAGTTCATACGCGTCCTTTCTTCTTTCCTCATTTTCAATAATAAAATGACCGTCAACTTCATTTACATAATTTTTTTGTTTTCCAAAGGTTGTGTTTTCAGCATTGTCTATTCCTGACTTATGAATACCAGTTGATACTATATTTATTAACCTAGATGATACATTATCTAAAAAACTGCTTATATTTTGTTTTGTGGAGATATTTAAAGACGGATCATTAGTCATTTTCTGTATCATATTTTTTTTCTGAGATAGAATTTCATCGGTTTGGTATGGAAATGATAATGACAGTATATCCTCCAATTCTTTATCAGAATATTCAGTATGATTTAAATTTAATAAGTCCATATATAATGTAATAAGCTTTTTTTATATTATAATAAAAACTTAATACATGCAACACATTTTTTTTTGGTTCGTGGATTTTAATATATCTATACTATCCCTGTTATAATTCTGTATACCTTTACAATTTTCATTACTATTATCATTTATTCGTTCTAAAAACGAAACAAATATTTTCTCTAAAGTGATAATATTGTCATTTTTACAAGATATTTCATTATAAACCATATTTTTTCCTTCGCACAATTTTTCTATATCATATGATGATACATCTATAGGTACCTTATCTGATTTATTTCCTAATAATAATATAGGGTGCTCATGGTCACATTTGTTCTCAAATTCTAGTAACTTTATCCAGTTTTTTGTATTTTCAAAACTCCGATGGTCGGTTAAATCAAATACTAATATCACACCAGCAAGTTCTCTAAAATAACTTCTAATCATTACTTTAAATTTTTCCTGTCCAGCAGTATCCCATAGACATACTTTAATATTTTTACCCCTTATATTTTTTATTAGACTGCAAAAATCGACACCAATGGTTGTTGCTGTTGTACACGATACTACATTGTTCAATTTATTAAAAACAGATGATTTCCCTACTTTTGAATCTCCCATTAACACGATTTTATATCTACATTCATAATTACAATAACTCATGTACTACAATATAATATAATGCCTTTATTTTTTCATTCAATACAATTAGTGCCATTGTCGAATAATTATTCTATTTATCTAAATTATTCTATTTATCTAAATTATTCTATTTATTTAAACTCTTCTTCTTATTGCCCCTAGGTTTCCTGCCTGACTAGATGCACCTACCATACCACGAGCAGCCCCTTTATTGTAGTAATGATTATTACTTTTAATAAAGGTCATTGGTATATTTTCCAAATAGATATTTGATGAATTGTAACTTCTTCCATAACGTCTTAGTACAAATGAACTACTACCAGACATATATATTTACCGCACATTATTTAATATACAATTTTTCTCGAGTGTTAATGTACTTCAAATACTTCCATTAACACCGTCATTCCGAATAATACTATTCCAATTGTTATTAAAATACGTAATAAATATATAATTATCTTCGGCCACCTCATCCACATGAAACACGAGATGAATGAAAAATACTGTTTAAATTACCAATACCACCCATTCTAGTTTGTAAATTACTAGACGATTGAATTTGTGTTTGAGATCTCATAATAGGACGTATTACACTTTGTTTATTTTTCCTATTTGGAAAAAACATACTAATTTGTTGCGGCATTATATAATAACACAACAAATTAAGAATTTAAATAAAACATAGGCAAGAACCAGGACGATTATGAGACCCAACAATACCAAATGATCCTGTCTTATTACCTTTTAACGGAGTTATGTTTGTACTTGTTGATTGTGTTCTTAAAGGACCCTTTCCTTTTAATCTGGCTAAATATCTAGCATAACTTCCATGCTTTACATCAACACCTATTCCACCTGGACGTTGAGAACCAGGACGATCACGCGTAATAGAACGTTTGGTAGAATTTCCACGAGAAGGAACTACTGATATATTTGAAACTAATGAATTTGCAGGAAGATTACGATCACTCATTTGATTCCAGTTTACCAATGGATTTGGCGTTAAGTTTGTATTTTGATATACAGTCAAACTTCCTAGATTCATAGTATATTCTGACGCGGGGACGCGAACTGTATTCCATATTCTTTTTTGGGTAATTGTCGTTAGATCAGCAGGAAAACAATTAGATGGTCCACAAATTAAACTACCAGAAGCATCATATGTACACTCATATTGACATCCACAACTTCTACACTGTGATATTCCAAATATAATTCCGGTATTACAATGACAAGTATTAGAATCAGACATTAATATATATTATATTTATAATAAAATTGATATGAAATATTTTTGTTTTAATAAATAAAACTCAATAAATGTCTTCAAAACAAATTGTAAATTGTCCCTCGTGTTTTAAGAGCTATAAAAAAACCGCATGCTATGAAAAACATATTTTATATTGTGATAGAGAATTAAAATCCACCAATATACCATCTAATACTCAACTATTAGAGATGATTACAAATTTAACTGAAAAATATAATGGTGTTCAACAAGAACTACAAAATATTAAAGGTCAGATTTATACTAAAAATAGAAAGATTGATGTGTTAAAATGGTTAAATCAGTCGCAAAATAAAGATGAAGATGAAGATGAAGATACAGAAAATCAATTATCTTTCATAGAAATATTACAAAATATAGATATTTCTATGGATGATTTGAATTTATTATTCGAAAATAATTTTGTGACGGGTGTCTTTGAAATTATTAATAGACATTTAAATAGTCATTATAAAATCGATAAATTAATTAAATGTTTTAATCAAAAAAAGAATGTACTATATATTTGTGCGTCAAATAATTGGGCTCCTCTAGAAAATAATGATTTTATTAACATTATGAAAATTATCAATGTGAAGATATTTGATCGGTTTAAACAATATCGTGATATGAATAGTGATAAGATTGGGTCAGATTCATTTCAAATCCAATATAATGCCAATTTAAAAAAAATACTCTGTGTAAATATACCATTCGATACAAAATGTACAAGAATTCAGAACAAGATTTATACAGAATATAAAGAATGTATTAAGTCTATTACAGAAATAGAATTAATTTAATTTATTGAACATTTGCTATTGAAATTCATGTTCAGTTATGAACGATTCCGAAGGAAGAGTCGTCTATAAAATAGTAATTGAATTGTATTTTTTCTGCAAAAATGCTCTGCAAAATAAAATTGAAGTACTTTTTACTAAACTTGTATAGAGCATCAAACTATTAAGTTCTAGCATAAGCTCAAATACTCAAAATGTCTTCCACATACTCTGTTTTCATCCCCCGCGTGTTTTCCAATATCCGCGCCAATCGTATTTCTGATACATTCCATAACCTCGACATTGGAGATGTTGGGAAGGTCGATCTTGTTGCCAAGACCAGCAAGAATGGTGACAACTACAATATGGCTTTCGTCCACTTTAATGGATTCTATGATACTCAGGCAGCAACTGACTTCCGTAAAGAGGTTGAAGACCCCGAGATCAAAGCGAAGTTGGTCTACGAGGACCCTTGGTTCTGGTTGATTCTACCTTTTGAGAAGAAGGAGAAGACGATCGATCACACGCTTACCACCAATGATGTCAAGACTCAGTCTCAGCCTCAACCTCAGTCTCAGCCTCAACCTCAGTCTCAGCCTCAGCCTCAACCTCAGCCTCAGTACCAGCCTCAACAACAGATGGTCCAATTCTATGTGATGACTCCACAAGGACCAATGGTACAGTGGGGATTTCCTATTATGGATATGCCTCCTCAAGAATTCCAAGCACCCTCTCCTGTAAAGCGATCCAAGCATCGTAACCATCCCCACAAGAGAATTCATCATCAGAATGAACAAGAGGACGGTCAGATTGTCAACTCAGATTGTGATGAGAACTAAAGAAAGTAAGAAAGTAAGTAAGTAATTGTATTGTAATTTTAATAAAAAATAAAAAATAAAAAGGACTTTCCTTTTTTTTGTTAGATTAAAAGAGTAAAAACAATACATATTAACGCCAATCTACAATAATCAAACGATGAATGGTTACATTATCATGTATGTCATACACCTCTTTATTTTCATAATAAACATTAGAATCAACAAATATTTTTTTTAATTCTTTTATGATAATTTCAAATGCATATTTCCAAGACAAATCATAATCTATATTTTGATTACGATGTATACAATAATGCCTTGTATTTTGTTCAGTAGTAAGGTCATATATAACTTTTGTTTTCTTTTCTCGGATTCTTTCCCAAACTCGTGTTTCAATTAATTTATCCTTTATAACACGCGTTACAACATGTCTCACAAACTCAATTACTTCACAATCGGAATTCATTAATTCATGAGTATATTCAATCATATTTAATGATATAATAATATAATTTTTATATCATTTTTCCTTTTAGTATGTGTAAGATTCAAACTACATATTTAAACCACAGGGTAAGAAGCTTGCATAGCAATACCACATACGCCAGCATCATTTGTGCTGTCACTTCTAGCAATCTTTATATAACCTTCATCTCCCCATGAAGGACCCCAACTGTTCTTAACAAGCCAGTACTCGGTTCCATCTTCCTCGCCATATCCGGCAATAAGAACACCATGATCAAGATTAGTTCCACAAGCATCGCCAGTTAAAACACCACTTGTGTAAAGTTGGAATGCCTTAGTGTCAGCCTCAATCGCAATAGAAACAGGACCACGAGATACTGCCTCTTTTAAATCGATTTGATTGTTTTTTGTTACATCAGTACAAGATGACATCTCAACTACTGTATCACACTTTTGACAATCACCGCCTTTGGCAGTATAAGGATAAGCACTTTCTAAACACATACCATTATCCATAGCATATTGGAAAGCATCATCCATAAGACCCCCATTGCATCCATGGTTACCATATGACTTTGAACAATCAACTAGTTGCTGCTCAGATAAGCTTACAAGTTCTCCCTTAGAAATAGACCAAGCACCTTCCATCGCTCCAGTTGCGCTAAATGACCAACAAGATCCACATTGTCCTTGATCCTTTACAGGAGTCACTGCATTATGTTCACGCCAATCATACGCCTCGGCAACAGATGTAGAAGTCGATTGAAATTTATCACATCCGGTAGAAAATGGTCCTCCAATTCTAATACCATTAAAAGAAGAAAATTCTTCATTTGTTAAATCGGCAAAGGGTGTGACACCAAGTTGAAAGGAATGTCCCTTGGCATTCTCCTCACTAATATATTCCATATTAGATCTGAAAATATCAAATCTCTTTTCTAATTGACTGATTGTAGGATACGTTTTTTCATAATGGTTCATAAATTTTTGGAAACCAACCCAATGGTGTTCTGTCTCATTAAAGGCATTTACGGATGCCATTGCAAGCATGGATACTACAGTAAAAAACATCATATTATACTATATAACAATATATAGTTTTTATATTGATTTTTATATTTAACTTCTGTTACTACATAATCCCGAAATTATTTATTTTGAAATACTATTTTGGTCTACTTTAATGGAGAAGGATAAGTTGAACTTTTCTTTGAATTCTTCTTCTGTGTAAATCGGAATATCCTTTTTTCTAGCAGCTTCTACTTTTCCAGTATCTTCGTCTTTCGTTTTCACTATAACTGCGAATGTTTTTTTGCTTACAGCATTAGATTCTTTTGAGCCAAGTTGTTTCAATTCTTCGGACATTTCTTTATTTCTGAATCCAGTAATGATAATAGATTTGTCATATAGTGGATTACTAGTATCTTTTTCTACAGGTTGTGGTAGATTTGTAATTTTATCTTCCAGTTTGGCAACCTTGACAAACTCCATAAATTTTGGAATATTTGTAACAAACCGCTCCGCTGTCTTTTTCTCCATTCCCTTAATAGATTTAATCAAGACAATTTTATACTCGTCACTAGCATCAGATGTCAATATATCAGGATATTCTTCGAGAATTGGCGCAATTCTTCTTTCCCCAAATCCTCTTCCAAATATGTTGGAAACCGCCATAATCGTAGATAATGACGATGTAGTAATTTTATCCTTTATGGAATTATAAACCTTATCCGCCATTTTTTGTTTGAATCCATCTACTTTTAAAAAGTCTTCCGATGTCATTGCAATAATTTTCGGCACTGAATTATACCCAGCTTTTATAATTTTCTTCACATTACCAGCTCCTAATCCTAATACTTCAAGACCCTTGAAGAACCCTACTATATTCTTTTCTCTCACAGTTTCATCTTGTTCCGCATCTTCAAGAATAATATCAACATGTGTATCATTCCATTTATAAGCTACATCGGGCATCTTTGCTTTTTCAGCCGGCTCAATAACAGCCATAATATGTGGAATGACATCACCACTTCTTACTAATTTGACTAATGCCCCAATACCTAACTTATTTTCCTCCACAAACGCAGCATTAAATGCAGTCGCATATTCTATTTTAGCTCCACCCAATACAACCGGCTCTATTTGAATTCTTGGCTTTAAATAACCGTCCTTACTCGGCGACCACAATACATTTAATACCTTTGCTTCCGCAACCTGATCTGATAAAACCATTTTAAATGCAAACCCATGATCTGGATTTTTATCTGTTCTGTCATATTTCTTGTCATTTGATACAATAACACCATCAATCGTATATTCATAATTTTCACGCCAATCTACTAGAATTTCTGATAAAAGTTCATTATTTATTTCTGTTTTTACTTCATTAATAACAGTAATATCATTTTGCGATTCTAAAAATTTCATCTGTTCACTGGGTTTTAAATGCGGTTTTACAACTTCATATGCGACAAAATCTATATCTTTAAATCTATCAGGCTCTATTTTCTTTTGGTTTACTATACCAGCGACTAAATTACGAGAATTAGCAAAGTCGTCTTTATATTTTTCCAAGAATGTACTCTTCTTCATAATAATTTCACCACGAATCGTAATATCATCCGTCGACGGTAGTCGTAGATAGGGAATTAAGTGACTAATATCTTGCCCTACAGAACCATTACCTCTTGTATATAACTTTTTCTCGCCATTTTCTGTTGAATAAAGACCACTAATCCCGTCTAATTTTGCGGACAATACATAAGGTCCAGCATATTTCATTTTCCATTTTGGTAAAGCATTTGTATCGGGTTTAATTTTATCCATTGAAGGCATATTATAGGGTAATTTTACTTTGTTTTTATCGTTAATAGGTGCTCCTATTTGCTCTAGAACCTTATTTTTTGGATACTTTACTTCCATATATTCTTTAATAATGTCAAACTCATTGTCGGTCATTAAAGGCTCTTCATTATAGTACGCTTTTGATGATTCGTCTAACATAGTCGCTACATTTTTTTCAGATAAAAGTTTTAGGGCATCGATACCATTCTCTTTAAAGTTAGAAATGCGGTCTTTATAATCTTCCTTTTTTGTTTTTTTTACCTTTAATGTTTTATTCTTACTTGCTTTTTTTTCAGACATTTGAGGTCCCTTCTTTTCTACAGAAATAGCACCATCCAATAATTCCAATGATTTATAACCTTCTCTCTCCTTTGGTTCTTTATATTTCATACCTAAAAATTCAAATATAGATTCTTCTGTTGGAAATTCAATATCAATTTTATCTCCTTTTTTCCCTGAAACCATCTTGGATAATCCGTGTTCATTCAATGTATAACCCATGTCAAGAGCTCTTTGCCTCATAACAGTATTAAATGCTTTACTGCCGGTAAAATATAATATAGCAAAGGCATATTCATCCGGGGATGTATAAAGGAAATCAAGTCTTCTTGGAATAGATGTGGATAATTCACCAATAGTGAGACTTTTTGTTTTGCCTCTGGTTAATACTTCAATAACTACTTTTTCGGAGATTAGTTTATCTAAAAAGCTGTTAAACGCAGCAATATTGTCTTGATCATTTGTAATAATAATATCAATATCTCCTGAATTTTGTGCTTCTCTTCTATAGCTTCCAACAATGTCATATTTACTACCCTCTGGTGTTACTTCTTTAAATATTGAGTCAAATTTTTCCTTGAATTCCTCAATTTCATCTCTGGGTATGCGTTTATTTAATGGCTCAAAGTATTCTAATCCTATTTTTTGAGTATCATTTAATTTACTTTTGTGTTCTTTCAATTGATCAATGGTTGTAATACCATCTTCAATTAACACTTTGGCTTTTTTAGGTCCAACCCCGTAAATTTTTGTAAAGATATTTAGTGGATTTTTTCGCTCACGTTCTAACACTCTGAGTGTGCCTGTTTTTTGAAATTCTTCCAGTTTTTCCATTATTGTTTTTCCAATGCCTGGTTTTCCTTCTAATTGACTCACACTTGTTATATCTTCTGGGAATGCCATTATTGTTTCAGATGCCTTTTTATATGCTCTAGATTTAAATGGCTCTCCCTGTCTAACCATTATATCTGCCAACTCTTCCATAATATCAATTAGTGACTTGTTCATTATTTTATCCTTTGAATAAGACTTTAAGTCGATTTCAATAGTTTCATCCTTTATAGTAGGACTTTTTGATTTCAATTTTTCTATTTGTAAAGGGGATTTTGACTTGGATTTTAACTTGGATTTTGACTTGGATTTTGACTTGGATTTTGACTTTGGTGAAAAATGGTCTACTATCTTTAGTTTTCGCTTTTTCAAAGTCTTTGTTAGTGCTTTTTTTTTAGTTCCTTTTTTTAAGCTCTCATTGGATTTGGATTTGGATTCACCACTACTACAATACCCATATGTTTTTAATGTTCCTCTTTCTGATGTTGATGTCGCACAAATTTTACCCCTTTCTGTTTCAGTACATTCATTGTAATCTTTCCATTGATATTTAAATGGAAATATACAATCACCTTCTTTTACTTTTTTATTCTTTTCTGTTTTCCCACTCTTGTTTATATTTGTTCCACGCATATATAAAATTTAAATATTTTATTCTAAAAGATTAAATAAAATATTTTCATAAATTATATGGACTCTTATTTACAAAATTATGGACAATCTAAAACGATTGTTGATGGTAATATTATTGATGATGTCAAGTGGAATGCTATTTATGATGGAGACGTTCTTGATTTAGAAGCAAAACGAAATGACAAATCTATCTATGTTCAAATGGATACTGATGAAATCATGAAGTTATTAGAAGTCCCTGCTAATAATAAAACTATTGATCAACGATTAACAGATGACTTATTACACCCAATTCGTGTTGAACCGATTGTTATTGAAGAAGTACATACCATTAAAGAGCGAAAACCTACACCCCACCCAACAAAACATAAAAAAAAGGTATCCAAAAGAAACTCTAAATCCAAATCCAAATCTAAATCCAAATCTAAATCCAAATCTAAATCTAAATCTAAATCCAAATCCAAATCTAAAACAAGAAAAATAACCCCCGATTATCTTAAAACTATTTATTAAATTTATGTTTGTCACAAATGTTATAAATCACTTAGTATATAATAAATAATTTTATTAAGATTATTATATATATATATATGTCTTTTACATCTGATTCATGGAAAAAAACTGGAGGTATTAATAGAACATCTAGCCATAATCTGGTTAGAATTCCAAAGGCTATTGAAGGTTCATTAAAAATTTATGAGAATACGAACAGCAGCAATATAATTATTAATGGAACTAGTGGAGTGAATTATTTACAGTTTCCAGATGACACAAAGCAATATACAGCTGCAGGAGGAAGTACTATTGATATTGTAGACACATCTGCAAATATAACATATTATCCTGTTTTTGTTGATAGTAGTGGATTGGCAGTAACAACACTAAACGTAAGTGAAAGCACTACACCATTTTCAATTAACCCTTCTACTGGGGATTTAAGATTATCAAATACATTAAAAATAGACCAATCCACAAATTCAGTTGCTATTGGTAATAATGCTGGTTATAATACTCAAGGAGATAAAAGTGTTGCTATTGGTGACGGTGCTGGTTATGATGTTCAAGGAGCTAATAGTGTTGCTATTGGTAATAATGCTGGTAATTCTAATCAAGGAGATAATAGTGTTGCTATTGGATATGATGCTGGTATTGAAGATCAATCAGGTAATAGTGTTGCTATTGGATATAGTACTGGTAAGTTTAATCAAGGAAATCAGAGTGTTGCTATTGGTCTTTTTTCTGGTAATTCTAATCAAGGAACTAATAGTGTTGCTATAGGTAGTGGTGTTGGTCAAAATAATCAAGGAGAAGATAGTATTGCTATTGGAGATAGTGCTGGTCAATTAGATCAATCAGGTAATAGTATTGCTATTGGTCTTCTAGCTGGTTATTCTAATCAAGGAATTTTTTGTATTGCTATAGGAGATAATGCTGGTTATTCTAATCAACCTGATTATTCAGTTGCTATTGGATCTGGAGCAACACCAAGTGCTCCTTATGAAATACGATTGGGAGATGCTAGTAATAATGTTGTAATTCCTGGTCCGTGTGATGCTTTAACATTTAATGCTACTTCTGATATACGATTTAAGTCAAATGTTACTCAATTAGATAATAGTTTGGAAAAGATTTGTTCTATTCGTGGTGTCAATTATAATTGGACGAATGACGAAAAGGAAATTAAACATGGGGGTGTTATCGCTCAAGAAATTTTAAAACAAATTCCAGAAGCCGTTAATACTTCTAATCCTGAAAAACTTAGTGTTGATTATAATGCTATTATTGGTCATTTAATTGAATCTGTGAAAACGCTGAAAATGGAAATAGAAGAGTTGAAGTCCAATAAATAATTATTTTTTAATAATATACCCAACCAGTTAATATATATTTATCACCAGATATAGGCACGTTACCTCTATGTGGAAAAGTCCAACACGATGGAAAAAGAAGCAATTTACCACATTCGGGCGTTATTTTATGACTATCCCAAATTTCGGTTTCTCCCCCGACATCAACATTATTTAGATACCAAATATATGTTAATACACGTTTATCTTTTTTTTCCCACCTTGTATCTTGATCATCATGATATGTATATTTACCCTTATTTTTACTATATTTTTGAATTTGTAATGTTGAATATGTTATTGGATTACCTCCAAATAATGTATAGTTTTCACCAATTTCATTATTATGGATAGATTTATTTATTTTGTTTACATATTGTTTTACATTAATCATTATTTCATAATTTAAACATTTGGCAATTTTAGACCATTTGTTTTCTTTATTACTATTATTGGGAATTGTAAAATCTATAGTATCTTTGACATTTTCATTGACTCCTCCAAATGTTTCACCGATTCGCTTATTTTTTTCATCATCAAATAAATCAATTATCTTATTACATAATAATGGCGACAATGAATTATTATTTATATATATATAATTATCCATAGGTTAATAATATTTAAATATTTAAATATTATTATTCTCTTATATTATTAAGATATGTCAAGTAACTATTTATATAAAGGTGTAAATATAATTTCGCAAATTACTCAACACGAAACGGGTGCAGAAGATATATCTGGTTATAGTGGTTTTCCACACACTGTTACTAATTATACTTCTCAACGACCTTTAGATTTTGGATATTATTCTAATAGTGGGAACGAGAAATCTGCTATTAATGAACAATGTTCTGCTTTGAGAAATAAATTTGTTAACTCTGCAAATGAAATTCAAATCCCTGATAATTGTAAAGGTGTTAGAGTATTATTAATAGGTGGACGCGGAGGAACTGGTGGA
>Ga0209658_1001352_pt1 | contig 14994 bp, 16 predicted proteins | sample SaaInlV_150m_DNA_6_FD_184656 | JGI IMG/M metagenome (GOLD analysis project Ga0209658, IMG submission 184656) | Marine microbial communities from expanding oxygen minimum zones in the Saanich Inlet - SI037_S4LV_150m_DNA (SPAdes) (version 2) | ecosystem: Environmental > Aquatic > Marine >...
TTACCGGTCGGTATAAAATTTAAAATAGAACAATATGATGGAGCGGAATATATTATTACTGAAAATGATCTGGACTTAGTAGCATAATGGGTGTGAACTATCAAGAAGAAGCGATGTGGATTTCAAATGGGTTTAAATGTGATAAGTGTGGTATTGAATACACCAACGATCATGATCCAGTTAAGTTATCCCATGAATTTGGATATTTCAGTGAGCATGATTTACAGACGGTGGAAGCATATGTATGCGAAGGATGTTTTTATAACATCATAAAGGACATCAATGGTGCTGTATGGGATAAATATGGTTAATAATGTAATGATCGGGAGAAAATATAATGCGAAATGTTTACCTATCACAGATAAGTTCAGCCCCGCATGTTCCGTATGCGGTGGGGGTTATATGGGCGTATGCTAACCAACACCAAGAAATACAGAATAATTATACATTAAAAGAAATTTTATTCTTGCGTGACCCCATCGACGAAGTTATTAATAGGATGGAAGACCCTGTTGTGCTGGGGCTATCAAATTATGTATGGAATCAGGAATACAACGATAGTTTTGCGCGTCAGGTGAAAAAAAAATGGAAGGATTGTTTTATTGTGTATGGGGGCCCAAATGTTTATGATGGGAATGAATTATCCAAAAGATGTGATTTTATTGATTTGGTTGTGCGAAACGAGGGAGAAGTTACATTTTACAATGTGATGATGGAATTACTAAATGATACTCCTAATTGGGGTGGAATCGGTGGTATAACTATCCCATCTAGTCAGCCTGGTAATAATATTATAACCCCAGATATTGCCCGCATTAACAACTTGGATATCATACCTAGTCCCTATTCGTTGGGATACTTTGATGATTGTGATAAACTAGTAAAAGCCAGACATGGGGCAGATAGCGGAATGGATGGCACCATGCAAACCAATCGCGGGTGCATGTACAGCTGCACATTCTGTAACATAGGGATGAATTATTATAATAAAGTTAAGCTACGTAGTATTGACCATGTATACACCGATTTAGAATGGATGGCGGATCATAATTGTCAATACATCGACAATGCTGATTCCAATTTCGCAATATTCCCATCGGATAAACTAATAGCACATAAGTTAGTGGCATTAAAGGAGACAACTGGTTACCCATTGAAACTGAGAACAGATTGGGCAAAGAATGCAAAATCGAAAGTTGCAGAGGTTGGCATGATCTTAACGGCAGCGGGGATAAATCATGGTATGACATTAGCATTGCAGTCAGTATCTGAAGATACATTAGTGGCAATCAACCGAAAAAATATTGATTCCGATGTATACCGAGAACTAAACTTAAAATATCTAAATGCTGGGCTACCAACATACACTGAAATTATATGCCCATTGCCTGCCGAAACGAAATCTAGTTTTATGGAAGGTATATGTGACTTGATAGAGCACGGGCAACATAATTGCATCAATATATACGATTGTTCTGTGACAAAGGGTTCTGAAATGAATGATGAACAATATATCAAAAAATACGACTTAAAATTTAAACGAATGATTACAATGTCATCACATGTCAAACCAGCAGGCACGCATGACATTAATAACCCATCGGAGTATGCTAACATTGTGGTGTCTACCAACACAATGTCATTTGATGACTGGGTACGATGTAGAATAATGGGATATGCCGTTATTGCAGGTCATTTTTATGGGTTAACACACATTATCTCACGTTTCTTGCGCAAATATAGCAACATATCATATCTAATGTTCTATACCAAATTTACACAATGGCATTTGCACAACACAACAAATAATCGTTTCGGGAGAGAATTAGCAACACTCACCGAAAGGTTGTTGCAGGCGGATAAGAATGTAATTGTATTAAATGCTGAAGTAAACACTAGCCAGGGGGAATTAATTGATATATTTTGGAAATATGAAGAAAGTACATTTATCAATGGTTATTTAGATAAGCCTAATTTCTTTGCGTTACTAAAACGATTTGTATGCGAGGAACTAAGCAACGAAATAGATTCAGAACTGTTGGATGAAGTATTGCACTTTACCGAATTGTATATCGTTGACCACACAATTGCATATCCTATATCAACCGAGTTTAAGTATAACTTGGCTGATTATATATTCAATGATGATTCGCTGAAAAAGATACCATCATCGGTTACATTTGATAGTAAGAATTACAATGGTGATCTAAGGGAATACTGCGTTGAACGTGCGTGGTATGCTAGACAGCAAGGTGGCGCAAGAGCTTGTATTGAGGATGTTAAGCACATCGTTAGAGACCCGGCCCATTAACCAGCGCAAGCTCTAGGAAGTAATAATCAATGCTACTTGGCAGTAAACTAGCATCATTATCCAATACTGCTATCCCAGATTCCGAATCATATATATTCAAGAACTGCAACCCATTATCCGTTGCGACCTGCTTTAGTTCATTTGCCCCATTTGGAACATCTTTGTTATTCTGAATGAGGATTATCCTTGAATTGCTATGCATGTACTTTTGTACATTCCGAAAGAACTCTGTATGTATTTCCCAACCTTGATCATTCGTTATGCGTGGAATACTGCCAGAGTTAATCGCATTAGATATATCATCCCCGAAGTGCGGTGGATTTCCAACGATGATGTCAAATTGTGTAGTGTCACTGAATGCATTGACCGTGTTGCTAACTATTGACAATGCATCTTTTTGAATATTATTCATTCCGATAGTAAGGTTGCTACATATCACATCATTGGCATCCTGTTCAATAAATGAGATGTGCTTGCATAACCCGTGTGCTAATAACGAGAATCCAATGAATCCTGCGCCAGCACACCATTCTAGTATATTGCTATCCGGACTAAGTGCATTGTCACGATAGTAATCACGCATGAAATTAATGTAATGCTGTCCAAATGCATCACCCCCGCCCGAAATGAGATAATTTATTTTTATATTATTGTATGATACTTGTTTTATGTTGGTAAATTGGTGCACATTCATCAATGTATTTATTGCCTATGATAGGGGGGGGTAATAATTCATGCATCCCACATAATGTTTTTTATTATAAAACTATTGACTAATGCATAAAATGTATGTATAATACTTGCATTGATTGCATAATATGGATCAATTATAATCATATCTTTGATAGGAGAAATATATATATGAATGAAAATATTCGTCCACTACACGACCGTGTTGTTGTGAAGAGAACAGAAGAAGAGAAAATGTCAGCAGGTGGTATTGTTATTCCTGATTCAGCAACAGAAAAGCCAGCGCGTGGCACTGTTGTAGCTACAGGTAAAGGTAAGGTCCTTGATAATGGGACAGTGCTTGATTTGGGTGTTGCCGTTGGGGACACTGTGTTATTTGGTAAATTTGCAGGAACTGAAGTTAAAGTTTCTGGAGAAGAACTTGTCGTCATGAATGAAGACGATATAATGGCTGTAATTGAATCATAAGGAGAAATATATGAGCGCAAAAGAAGTAAAATTTAGTGATGACGCACGTCATCTAATGTTAGATGGTGTAAACACGTTGGCAAATACTGTAAAGGTAACACTTGGACCAAAAGGACGAAATGTTGTTTTAGATAAAGCATTCGGTGCACCTGTAATCACAAAAGATGGGGTGACAGTGGCAAAAGAGATTGAACTTGAAGGGAAGTTTGAGAATATGGGTGCACAACTAGTTAAACAAGTAGCATCACACACCGCAGAGGTTGCTGGTGATGGCACTACCACAGCTACTGTACTAGCACAATCTATTATGAAAGAAGGAATGAAGGCTGTTGCTTCTGGAATGAACCCAATGGATCTTAAACGAGGTATCGACCTTGCTACTGCATCAGCGGTGAAGAGTATTAGTTCACAAGCAATTGAGTGTACTGACCCAAGTGCTATTGCACAGGTAGGCACGATCTCTGCGAATTCAGATGCATCAATTGGTAATATTATCGCAGAAGCAATGGAAAAAGTTGGCAATGGCGGTGTGATTACAGTAGAGGATGGCACATCATTTGAGAATGAACTTGATGTCGTTGAAGGTATGCAATTTGATCGTGGTTATCTATCACCTTATTTTGCAACCAATCAGGAAAGTATGGTTGCAGAGTTGGATGAACCATTCATTCTACTATTTGATAAGAAGATTAGCAACATTCAATCTATGATTGGAGTGCTAGAAGGAGTTGCCAAAGCTGGGAAACCGTTGCTTATCATCGCAGAAGATATTGAGGGTGAGGCACTGGCTACATTGGTAGTAAATTCAATGCGTGGAATTGTTAAAGTAGCAGCAGTTAAAGCACCTGGGTTTGGTGATAGACGTAGTGCTATGCTACAAGATATTGCTGTTTTAACAGGTGGCACAGTTATTTCAGAAGAAGTAGGGCTATCACTAGAGAAAGTAACTCTTGATGATCTTGGCACTGCAAAGCGGATTGTGGTTGAAAAAGACAACACTACGATTATTGATGGTGCAGGACAAAGTGCCGATATTGATGGGCGTGTTAATCAAATCCGTGTGCAAATTGAAAATTCAACTTCTGATTATGATATTGAAAAACTACAAGAACGTGTTGCTAAACTATCAGGTGGTGTTGCAGTAATCAAGGTTGGCGCTGCTACCGAAGTTGAGATGAAGGAAAAGAAAGATCGCATTGATGATGCCCTTGCTGCTACTCGCGCAGCCGTGGAAGAAGGTGTAGTTGCAGGTGGTGGTGTAGCACTCGTTCGTGCTATTGATGGCATGGCGGGTCTTGCTGGCATCAATCACGATCAGGATGTTGGTATTAACATCTTGCGAAGATCATTGGAAGAACCATTGCGTACTATTGCATACAACGCTGGCGTAGAAGCATCGGTTGTTATCAATAAGGTACGAGAAAGTGAAGGCAACATGGGTTACAATGCTGCAACAGATGAGTACTGTGATATGATTGAGGCAGGTGTTCTTGATCCTGCGAAAGTCACACGATCAGCACTCCAAAATGCAGCATCAGTGGCAAGCCTTATGATTACAACCGAAGCCATGGTTGCTGAAATTCCACACGACGAACCAGCAGCCCCACCAATGGGCGGTGGCGGAATGGGCGGAATGCCAGGCATGATGTAATTTTACTAACATTTTAGTAAAATGATAAATATATGCACAGCAGATGCCAAATGGGTTTGCTGTGCATATCTTGCTTAATTAAAGGAGAAACATTATGACAAGTTTAAAAACAATCAGAGCGAAGGATTTCGCTCCGTTTTATCAAAATTCAGTTGGTATTGACCAACTATTCGACAATTTACTTTCTACAGTAAATGTAAATACACAATCAAACTACCCACCATATAATATTATTAAAAAAGATGATAATAATTATCTGATTGAAGTTGCGGTGGCTGGGTTTAGCGAAGGCGATATCAAAGTAACAGTAGAACAAAATGTTCTAAATATTAATGCAGAAAATTCAGATGAAGAGACTACTGACGAATTCGTGCATCGTGGAATTAGTTCACGTAAATTTAGTAGAACATTCAATCTTGCGGAACACATTGAAATAAAGGCTGCTAAAGTAGAAAATGGTATTTTAAGTCTTGTTTTGGAGCGTGAAATTCCGGAACAACTCATGCCCAAATCTATTGAAATTGAGTATAGACAGTAATATCATTAGCTGACCTTAGCTAGCAGAATAATAGGAGCATATGCTCCTATTATTCTATTCATCATCAAACCTAAACCCAAAGTTAGAATGTAACCTAGCTATTTCTTCTGGCACCCCATGTATATGTCCACCTACCGTCATAGTATTCCATGGCAATGATTCTTTATCTAGCATCGGGGTATCATGCAAGTATAACTCCTGTCCAATAGTTAAATATTCAGGCAAATGTGATATTGGTGTATTCTCAATATTCATACTCCCTCTTACTGTTAGGTTATTAGGCAATTGTGTTATTAGTGTATCTTTGAGGGACAAAAGCCATTCCACTGATAACCCATCAGGCAACTCCTTAACAAAATTGTATGGAAATTCATTAAATGCAAGGTTGCGATAGTTTACCTTCATCATATGGTTACACATATCCATCGTTGGCTTGCTATACTTTTTTTCTAACTGGTCATATCCATATAATGACTCTGGGGTTGAATGTTTGCTGTATAAGTCCATCATTATAGTGTCCTTATGAATGCCTTGTATTTAGATGCAGATTCTGGGTCTTTCATTATATATGGTTCGGCTTCTGGCCATCTGCCTTTTTTTCTTATATCCCTAGCATACATATATGCATATTCTGGACTCTTCATTATATATGGTTCTGCTTCTGGCCATCTTCTTTCCATTACATACATAGCATAAAAATATGCATATTTTGGATCTTTCATTATATATGGCTCGGCTTCTGGCCATTCATCTTCTATTACATACTTAGCATAAAAATATGCATATTTTGGATCTTTCATTATATATGGTTCTGCTTCTGACCATCGGTTTCCCATTACCCCACCAGCATACTCATATGCATATTCTGGGTCTTTCATTATATATGGTTCTGCTTCTGGAAATCTGCCTTCTATTACATATCTAGCATACCAATATGCAGAATATGGATCTTTCATTATATATGGTTCGGCTTCTGGCCATCTTCCTTTTTTTCTTATATCCCTAGCATACAGATATGCATATGTAGGATCTTTCATTATATATGGTTCTGCTTCTGGCCATTCATCTTGTATTGCATCCATAGCATACAGATATGCATATTTGGGGTCTTTCATGATGTATGGTTCTGCTTCTGTCCATTCACCTGTTAGTCTTGCTTCTTCATATGCGAATCCTGGGATTTCAAACCTATCTTTATAGCCATATAATGTCTCTGGGTTTGTGTGTTTGCTGTATAAGTCCATCATTATATTTAGTTTGCGGACGCATGAATAAATATTATACATACTGAAACAAAAGGAGTATGATATGTTCACATGGATCGCCAAACGATATGCAATGGCAAAAATCAAAGCATTTATCGCAAGAAAAATAGTCAAACGCATACAACGTAAATATAATTTAAGTTCACAATACAAACAATCATTTACAATGGCACACGATGTTGATTGGCAAAAGATTAATAGATATGCAGAATTGGCAAAATTAGCATATGCAGATAAAATAGATGACATTAAGCAAGCATATCCAAACCAGGTATATGTGAATGAAATTAAACAAATTCGATATTTTTTACTAACGAATCGAGGTGAAAAAACCTATACTATCTCTATTCGTGGTACTAGTAATATCAAGAATGCTATGCAAGATATTAAATTTGACAAGGATTGGTCAACCAGATTGCAATGTAAGGTGCATAGTGGGTTTCATGGGGTAGCAGAACGAATTTTTGCTGATTTAAGAAGGTTAATGGCTGACGCATCATACGCTATTAATATAACTGGACATTCATTAGGTGGTGCAGAAGCAGTTATAGTAGGTGCATATTGTTATCAAGCCGGATTAAATGTTAATGAAATAATCACATTCGGTCAGCCGAAAGTATTTGATCGTGATGGTATATTTAAATGGGAACATTTGCCACTAACAAGGGTAGTTAATGAAACCGATGTAGTACCATTAGTTCCACCAGTTGAATTATTGTATATGTTTAAACGATATAGGCACTTTGGCAAAATGATTAAGTTAGTCAATGATGAGTATTATTGTTTCTTAGAACCAGCACAGGCAAGTGGAATGGGAGTTAATTCATTTTGGTTAAATGCTGCCAAAGAAGATTTTTCATTTTTGGATATAGCAAAAGAATTACCAGATCATTTTATGGATAACTATTTAGATAACATAACACCTAAATTATCAGGTGGCAAAGAAATACGATGGAAAGATAGAGAAAGGTACTTAGAAGATGAAACTTGAAGATATGTCAAAAAAAGAGTTAGATGAATATGGGGAAACTCTTGGGTTAAAGCTAGATCGAAGAAAAAAGAAACAATATTTAATTGATGCTATCGAAAAAGAAATATTAACTCGGCAACACGATGATAATATGTTATCAGATTATGCAGCGAATGTTAGGCAATCTGAATTCATAATAGAAACTATTGTATATGGAATATTGATAATTGGTGTTATTGGTGTTATCAGCACGAGTATATGATTACATTAGATAATATCAAACAAATGGTCGCCAAAGGTACACTGTGTCCATATGCATTTAATACATATGAACTAGGACCACAAGGCAGACAACGATTCTGTTGTGTATGGAAGGAGCAAGCATTACTTGATGAAGATGGCAACCAACTAACGGTTAATAATAGCACCATACAAGATGCATGGGATAGCACACAACTCAATCAAATCCGTGCAGATATGCTTGATAGCAAACAAGTGAAGGGGTGTGAACGCTGTTACCATGAAGAACAATCATCGTCAGCAAGTTTGCGTTTGCAAGAAAGCCATCGTATACTGGAAGTACCAGAAGATACGGCATATTTCGTTGATGCAATAAATGAATTTACAAACACAGGTAAGGTGAAGCATATTAGACGAATGGATTTGCGATTAGCATCATTGTGTAATATTGCTTGTGTAATGTGTACTCCAGATATATCCACAACCTCCGCCAGAGAAGCAAAAAAAATACTTGATAAGGATCAACGATTTGCAGAATTTACCAACTATAAGCCTATATTTGAAAATGAGGTCGATTTTGGGTTAGATCAGAAATATATGCAAGATGTGCAAGATAACATACATCATGTAAATAAAATATTCTTTATAGGCGGTGAACCAAGCGTAATGCGATCTATACCAATTCTATTACAGTATTGCATAGATCAAGATATAGCAAAAAATATAGAAGTTCAATTTAGCATTAATGTTACTAACTTAGCACAACGAAGTGTTGAACTATTATCACATTTTAAGTCTGTGCAAATAACATTGTCGATTGATGGTGTTGGAAAAGTAAACGAGTACATTAGATATCCCAGTAAATGGGATAAAATAATGGCTAATTTAGAGATATTAATGGATTTACCAGAACCATTTTGGTTCTCAACAGCACCAGTCCCAATGATATATAATGTATTGCATTGGCATGAGTTAATGCAGTTTTGGGATAGTATCAATAAAAATCTAATGATTGGGAGACAAATTTATGTTGGTCCGTGTGACTTAGTTGATCCGCCATTTTTAAAGTTCCAAAACTTGACACCAGCATTACGTCCATTAGCAATTGAACGATTGAAACAATGTTTTGACCTAGAAATGTATAACACCAATGATACCATATCAGAAAAAACAAAGTATATGATCTCTGAGTTAGAAAATAACACATTCAATGAAGATTATTATAACCAAATGGTTCAATACTCACAAATATTAGATAAGCACAGAAATCTAAATATGCATGAGTGTATTCCTGAATTAACAGACATACTATATAGTTAAGTTATATCTATCGGCTAATTCAGTAATCTTTTTAGTTAGTTTGCCACTTTTTGGATATTCCAATGGTTTTCTGTTTGAGTATTCTTCTTTATATAGTTTAGCTATCTTGTTAAATAGTCGTTTACCTAATTTTTTTGGTTTAGGTTTTTCTAAGTAATCTGCTAGTTCCCCTCAAATGTATAAATAATACTCATACATTTGAGGGGGAAATATGTGGATATACAATAATACAGAGTTAACAGCAATACCGAAAGATGCAGTAGGATTTATATATTTAATTACGAGAATTAACATTGACGCTTACCCAGAAGAACCAATGTATTACATTGGCAAAAAACACTTCCATTCTAAGCGAAAACAGAAGAACAGTAAACGGCGTAAAACCGTAGAATCTGACTGGCAAAAGTATTATGGGTCATCTGGAGTTCTAAAAGAGAGTATAAAAAAACACAGCAGAGACAACTTTCATAGAGAAATTATACGGATATGTTACTCAAAATCCGAAATGACATATCACGAGGTAATGGAACAAGTTAATCGCAGAGTACTAAAGTACGATAAATTCTCAATAATGAAGAAAAAGTACTACAATCTTAATATTCTAGGTAAATTTTACAAAGATACAATCTTTACGAATGCAGATAAAATTCGTATCAAAGAGTATATAGAAACAGCAGTTGATGAACATACCAAAGTAGCTGTTACCAATGGCACTGATACTAGATACATAAATACGTTGATTGAAGATGTTCCGGAATGGCTATCATTAAATTCAGAATGGCGAATAGGTTCAACTATACATAACACAACTAGTGGTAAAGTTTGGGTAACAAACGATATCATTTCTAAACCGATATTCCCAGATGACATGCGTTTGTTCTTAGCTGATAATCCTTCTTGGCGGAAAGGTTTTCAAGCAATACCACGGTATTGTGTTGTTACTGATGGTGAGGACAATTTACACATTCTATGTGATACTGTTGATGAGTTCTTATCAAAGAACAATGATTGGTATAGTGGGTCCAAGATAAAAGGAAAATGTGTATCAGTTACCAATGGAGAGACCAATAAACGCATTAAGAAAGACCAACTTTTAGATTTTCTATCTGATAATAATACATGGAGAGAAGGCGGAAAATGCACAGTAGAAAAGGTTAACTATGTCTCTCTGATTAATCTTACCCAATTCAAACAAATGCAAATACCAGAAGAATATGCACCTCAGTATAAAGATGACGGTTGGGAAGAAGCAAACGGAAGAGTAATAAGTCATTACTTTAAATGGGTAACGAAAGGCACAACCAATGAAAAAATAAATCCATGTAAAATAGATGATTATCTAACTAATGGATGGAAGCTAGGACGTTATAACAACTTCAACAAAGGTAATGTAATGATGTTTAAAGATGGTGAATACGAGAGTGTTAAAAATGCTGATATAGACAAATACCTCGATAACTTATGGACTTTAAAAGGCAGACCACGAGGCAATCGCATTAATGTGCATAATGGAATAACCCAACGGTGGTTTAAAACACAAGACGAAGTGGATACTTTCTTACTTAAAAACCCGGATTATTTATTAGGACAAACACCAAGAAAAGCCTTTACAACCAACGGGGTTGTTCCGTGTGTTAATCTATTAACTAACAAAAAAGAAATGGTGAAGACTAGCATATATCAAGATGAGAAATACAAGACATATGTATCAGTTAACGAATTTAACAGCGGAAAGGTTACTATTTTGTTTGATAGCAAAGAATATACAGGATATCGCACGGAGTTAATAGATAACTACGGATTTCCACCAAGTGTGTTTACATTAAAAGACGGCGAAGAGTTCTTTCGCAAAAGAAATACCAAATACAACGGATTAACGATCAAACGCAACGGATAATACACTCAGATATAAAAGGATATTTTAAAAAGGACAAATGGACCAACAATTAATACTTGATATCTACCAATACATCGGTTCTGCCACTGGCATGATTGGTGGCATTATGATTGCATGGCACACCCAATATAGCAAGTATGGGTTTATCTTTGCGACGGTTGCATCAATATTCTTGGCATTGTGGTGTTATCTTAGTCAAGAATGGGGTTATTTTGCATTAAATCTAGTTTACTTTGCTATTGATGTGTTTGGTGTATACCGATGGTTCTATTCACCTACCCATCGTATATCTCATTGACTATTAACCAAATCTATGATATACGACATGAATAATGCCACCCTCTGAATGGGGAAAGCTAAATAATAACCCATAACAGAGGAATATTAAATTGACAAATCATGAAATTATAGTAGAACAGATGGAAACTTATCTTGCAGAGAATGTGAAACTTACCGAAAACGGTGTAAAGGCTAGTGCAGCAAGGGCTAGGAAAGCATTACAGGAGATTTCTAAATCTATCAAAGAACGTAGGAAAGAAATTATGGATGAAAAAGCCGCTATTTAATGGCAAAAGAAGCAGGAATAAATGTAGAAGGTGTAGTATCGGAGGTTCTACCTGGCAATAAATGCAGGGTAGAACTTAATGGCATTGATAAAGAAATCATTTGCTATCTTTCTGGTAAAATGAGGAAAAACAAAATTAGAGTACTGATGGGCGATAACGTTGAAGTAACAATGAGTCCATATGACCTAACCCAAGGAAGAATCACACGGCGGAATTAATTATCACCAAGTAAGCATAGTTTAATGCTAAATACAGTTAAATTATACTTTTAAAAGGATGGTAAAAATAATATGGCATATCAAACAGTTAATACCGGATCTAGTGCAAATGATGGTACCGGCGATCAATTAAGAACAGCATTTGACAAAATCAATGACAACTTCAGTGAGGTTTATGCTGAATTAGGTGGCACAAGTTTATCTAATGTCAGTATAACGGCTAATACTATAAGCACGGATGATGCCAATGGTTCATTGACTATTGCACCAAATGGTAGTGGAACAATCATTTTAGCAAATGCAGTCTCTGCATCAAGTAATGTATCTGTAACAGGAAAATTAACTGTTGCCAATGCTGCGGCATTCAGTGGGCCAGCAAATACATTTGTTACATTTGGCGCAGCTGATGCTACACCATCGGTTGCTACCGGAAATCTGTTTAAGACAGGTGGTGCAGTAACGATCACAGCATTAGATGATAGTACCGCAGGACAAACCATTACAATCATATCCGATCACGCAGTCATGTATGATGTAACTGGAACAACACTCAAAGGGGGTAGCACCGATATTACTACCGCAATAGGTGATGTGACTACTTGGATATCTGATGGCACTAATTGGTATTTGTTAAGTTTTATGGATGCTAGTACTGATTTAAGTGGTGGACATTAATAGGCTTAATGAATGGCACAACCAGTATGGGTAACTGAATCTGGTAATCTAGGCACTATAGCTGAAGATCAATTCTACCGGATATTGTTAGAAGCATATGACCCCGATTTCCCAACGGATTCAGGACGGATAAAATATCGGGTGATTGCTGGTAAATTACCCAACGGGATGTATGTTGGTGGACAAGGAATGCTTGAAGGCATCCCAAAAGCTATCGGATATGCGACAGGTGTACCTTATCAGGTGAATGAAAATATAACATCTGATTTTACTGTGCGTGTCTATACAGAAAAAATAGAAGATAATGCACTAATTCCTGAATATGTTAATGATAGAACATTTTCACTAACTATTACTGGTCAGGATATCCCACAATTTCAGACAGCATCTGGTTTATTAGGGAGATATTTTGATGGTCAATTAGTTGACATACCAATTGAGACAACCGATGACGATCCTGCCGATGATATAGTAATGTCATTGGCTAGTGGAGAATTACCTAGCGGAGTTAGTGTATCAAGTTCTGGGTTGTATGGTTATATTGAACCCGTGGCATCATTTGGTACATCTGCAATGGCAGGGTGGGACAACGATGCAGTCGGTTGGATTGAATTTCCATGGGATTATAGCACACGGTCAATAAGTAAACATTATCAATTCACTCTAAAAATCACAGATGGGGTAGATACCAATCTACGAACATATTCAATATTTGTGGTTAGTCGTGATAGTATGACAACAGACACTACTGAATTTACGGCTGATAGTGATTATGTGACATGTGATGTGATTGCATTGAGACAACCATATATTACTAATTATGTATCGGATCTAGGCACAGTTAGACATGATAACCATTATGCTTACCAATGCGATGGTATTGACCCAGATGGCGATCCGATTGAATTTGTGTTGATAGGGTCATTGCCGACTGGACTCCAGTTAGATGCGAGTACAGGATGGATATACGGTAATTTAGCTGATATAAACACAGTAGATCAAGATTATAGTTTTTCTATAAAAATCAGAAAATTAAATGATATTGATATACACCAGACATATGATTACACTATAAAAATCATCGGTGATACTGATGCCGAAGTCAAATGGGATGTACCTGATAATTTGGGATTAATCAACAATGGCGAAATTAGCACATTGTATGTAACCGCGAAGCATATCAATGATATATCGCTGCAATATAAATTGAAAGAGGGTGGGGTTGCTAACAAATTACCACAAGGGTTAACATTGTTACCATCGGGGAACATTATAGGTAGGGTAAGCTACGAAGTATTTAAACTAGTTGATAATAAAAAAACAACTGATTTAGACAATATTTCAGCCGATTCTACGTTGCACAATACTAATTCAATTGGCACAGATGAAATCACAATAGATGGTGGTCAAACCACATTTGATCAGGAATATGCGTTCTCCGTAAATGCGTATGATGCTAATGGATTAGTTTCCATATTTAATACTTTTACCATTGCGGTGAATCATGAATATGACAAACCAACAAATGCATTATATGTTGATGCATTCATACCAGAAGATGATCGTGATTATATTAGTAGTGTATTAAGCAATGCATCAATTATCAACCCAAATTTATTATATAGAATAGATGATTATAATTTTGGGGTAGCTGACAAAATTCAATACAATCATGCTTATGGATTAAATCCAGAAACACTAGAAAAATATGTAGAAGTAATGCAAAATAATCACTTTGATAAGTCCATTACCATTGGTGAACTAAAAACAGCGCAAGCGTTAGATGACAACGGTGATATATTATATGAAGTGGTTTATGCACAAATGGTTGATAACTTAGTCAATAATAATGGTACAAGTATTAGTTCATCGGTTGATTTAAGTTTCCCATACAATGATATTCAGACAGTAACACCCAATAGTTTATTAAATATGCAAGAACAAATGATCAATAATGTCGGTCAAGTATCTACTGTGTTGCCACGATGGATGTTATCTAAACAAATAGATGGCACTGTTTTAGGATTTACCTCGGCTTGGGTTATTGCATATACATTACCAAATAACGCAAAAGAAGTAGCATATAATATCAATAATAACTTACCTAGAGCATTGAATACAATTGATTTTAGATTTGATCGATTTACATTAGAAACATATTACACAAAGAATTGGGATTCCAAAA
>Ga0209658_1001360_pt1 | contig 14966 bp, 18 predicted proteins | sample SaaInlV_150m_DNA_6_FD_184656 | JGI IMG/M metagenome (GOLD analysis project Ga0209658, IMG submission 184656) | Marine microbial communities from expanding oxygen minimum zones in the Saanich Inlet - SI037_S4LV_150m_DNA (SPAdes) (version 2) | ecosystem: Environmental > Aquatic > Marine >...
TACTGGTGTCATTAGTCCAACTCGAGCCGCCGCCACTCTCGGCAAAGGCATCCGCAACCGTTTCAAAAGCAACCGCATTGTTTTCAACCTGTGCCTGGGTGTTTTTGAGTGCTTTTTTTAAGGTTTTATTTTGCGCGACTAACGCTTGGTTTTCGGAGCGAATTTTTTCAAATTCAAGGGCTTGTTGTTTTTTATAGCTTTCAAATTGTGCCGCTAATTCATCAACAGTCAGGGCCTGCGCGTGGGTTGAGAAAACAGACAGTGCCAGCAAGCACAAGCCGGAAAGGGAGCGATATTTTGAGAACATGGGCTAAGCAATAAAGTTAATAAGGTCTGTATAGTAATCTAAATGAGAATGATTATCAACTACATAGGGTCGGGCGTGTCTCTCAGCGCAAAACTATGACCTGTTGTTAAACCGTCAGTGTCTTCCATTTTCCACGCCAGACGGCGTAAGCCTTGCCGCCGGCTTTAACGACGGTCGTGGCATTAATGATCCACCAAATAGCAGCAGCGCCATAGCCATAGTGAATCGCAAATAACCAGCATAAAGGGATTCGTAGTAAATTAAAGGGCGCGGACCATAAAAAGATCGTTAAGGTGGCGCCGGCACCACTAAGCACCCCTTCAGATAAGGCTTCATAGGCAACAAATAATTGTGAAAAGGCAAGAATATGAGCATAGAGAAGAGTGTGTTGTAGCACGGCGGGGTCTTGGGTGAAAATCTGGGCGAGCGGTTCGGCGCCAAACCAAAAGATCGCCGAGGCGATCAAGCCGGCGGCCGTTAACATAAAAAAAGCGTAACGAATGGCAGACTGTGCAAAGGGAAGTTGCCCTGCGCCCAAGGCGCGGCCGACGATGCTGGCGATAGCCACTGAAAAGCCCCAGAAAACAGGCCAGGTAAACCCTTCCAGAACAGAGAAGCCGATGCCGAGGGCCGCATTGAGCGGTGTTCCTAAGGGGGCGATAACCCATTTGATGATGGCGGTATAGACACCGGCAAAAAGGAGTGTGCTCCAACTCAAGGGTAGGCCTATTTTGACGATACGGATGAGTGCAGTTGTTGGGCGGTAATGGGTGAATGTCGGTTTTATCATTCGAAACAGTAGCCCAAAACCGATAAAAACCGAAACCGCTTGGCTGAGTCCTGTGGCCAGTGCGGCGCCGCCAATGCCTAAATCGCACGAATAAATAAAGAAAGGGTTGAGTAGGAAGTTGAGTGATGAGGCGGTTATTTGCAGCAAGAGAATGGTTTTTGTACGTCCATAGGCGATAAAAATAGCATCCAGCGTGGGTGCGATCGCTTGTGGTAAACAAAACAGCGCGTGCCAGCGCAAATAGGTTTCGGCCATAACCGCAGCATCCCCGGTGAGTCCTAATGTTGCGGTGGTCCAGGGGGCCAGGTGATAGCTTAACGACAAAATGAGTATCCCGACCAGCAATGAACCGATCAGCGCATTGCCGATAAACTGTTGTTGTAATGGGGTATCAGAGGCACCAACGGCCCGAGAAATTAAGGTGATTGCGCCCGATGAAATAATGGCATAGCCGGCGAAAAAAATAATTAATACAAAGGTCGTGGAAGCGATCGCCGCCTGAGCCTCAGTGCCTAAGCCTTGTACCGCATACTGGTCGATCACCTTGAAGGCGTTATTTAACATCCCCGATAATGCAGCAGGAACGGCAAGGTAGAGCAGAGACAACGGGGTAACCGGAGGCATGGCGTTGTTAATTTAAGGAAAGGGGGCTTAATTTAAAAGCGTTACGGTTCGTTATGGGTGGTTTACGCGGAAAAGAACAGGTCACGGGGAAGGTGTTATTAAAAAGGTTTTACAACCGCGAGGATAATAATGGTGAAAAGAAAGAATACTGGTATTTCATTCATCCAACGAAAGAATTGGTGGCTGCGATGGTTTTGGTCATTTCTGAAATCAAGCCACCATTTAATACAACAGCCGTGAAAAATGACCAGTCCAGCAATTAAGGTTAGTTTTAGATGTAACCAACCACTGGCGGCATAGATTGCCCAAGCGTAGTCTTTGAGCATCCAAAGGCCAAAGCCGAGGGTTAAGAGCATGCCGGGTGTCATGATGCCAAACAGTAGCTTTCGTTCCATGATTTTAAATCGGTCAATGCTGGTTTGGTCTTCTGCCATCGCATGGTAAACGTATAATCGGGGTAAATAAAATAAACCCGCAAACCAAGTGACCATAAAAATAAGATGAAGTGCCTTAAGCCAGAGCATAGTGATTCCTTAAAGTAATTTGTTAATGCGTTCTTTGAGAGCGTTGGTGTCAAAATTACCGAGTTTATGCAGTTCGATGGTTTGAGTCGGTGAAATCAGAAAGGTGGTCGGGGTTAACCGGATATCGCCAAAGGCTTTGGCATTTAAGCCTTTCGTATCTAGCGCTATCTTATAAGGCATTTTTTTGTTTTTTGCCATCGCAATCACTTGGTCAGGTCGGTCATAGGACATGGCGACAGCAATGATTTCAAGACCTTGGTTGTGGTATTGCTGATAAAGTTCAATAAGGTGAGGTATTTCTTTCATGCAACCCGGGCAGGTGGTTGCCCAGAAAGTAACAATGACGGCCTTACCGGATAAGGTGTTGAGTGGCAGTATTTCTCCGGTAATGGTTGCAAAGGTGGTGTCCGGTGCTTTGGGCTTACCTGCTTGCAGCCAAGCCCAGATTGAGGTCGAAATCAGAGCGAAAAGGAATAGGCCAATAATTAATTCTTTTTTTTTCAATTGTATTGTCTTTAGTTTCCAGCAGAGAATAGCTTTTTTGCGTGTTTACTTTTCAAAATCTATGCAGCAATTATAGCAAAACTGTTAGAATATGTAGCTTTACTCATTATTTTTTACCTAAATTGTAATCACGCATGAACAAAATTCTTATCTCCGATAAATTATCAGAAGCAGGGATTAACCTGCTCAATAAAAATCCTGACATCCAGATCCATATTGAAACCGGTCTTAATGAAGCGCAACTCTGCCAGATCATTGGTGACTATGATGCGTTACTGATTCGTAGCGCAACGAAGGTGACAGAAAAGGTCTTGGATGCAGCTAAAAAACTTAAACTGATCGGCCGGGCCGGTATTGGTGTGGATAATATTGATGTTAAGGCAGCCACTGAGCGGGGGGTTATTGTGATGAATACCCCGGATGCGAATGCGACCACAACGGCAGAATTGGCGGTAGCGCATATGATGTCGTTGAGCCGACATTTACCGGAGGCAGACCGGTCAATCCGAGCGGGGAAATGGGAACGCTCTCAGTTAATGGGCACAGAATTGGCGCATAAGACCTTGGCTGTTTTTGGTTTTGGTACGATTGGACGTATTGTTTCTCAGCGCGGTTTAGGTTTGAGAATGCGTGTGATTGCATATGACCCTTTTGTCACGCCTGAACGCTTTAAAGAACTCGGTGTCGAGCCGGTTGATTTTGATACCTTGATTGCTGAAGCTGATTATTTGACGCTGCATTGCCCGATGAACGATAAAACGCGTGGCATTATTGGTGCTGCGCAATTTGCTAAGATGAAAAATGATGTGCGTATTGTGAACTGTGCGCGCGGTGGTTTAATTGATGAAGTTGCACTTTATGCCGCTCTGAAGGACGGTCAAGCCGCGGGCGCAGCACTGGACGTTTATGAAAATGAGCCGCCTGAAGATTCACCGTTATTGACTTTGGATAATATCGTTTTTACACCGCATTTAGGGGCCTCAACATTTGAGGCTCAAGATGCGGTTAGTATTGAAATTGCCCGTCAGGCTGCCATATTTTTTAGCACCGGCGAGGCGGTTAATGCCTTGAATTTGCCGCGCGTTTCCGCAGAAGAGTTGAGTAAATGCCAGCCGTTCATGAAGTTATCTAATATTTTAGGAAAAATGTTGGCTAATATGGCGACTAAGCCGATTGAACGAATCGAAATTGCTTGTTTTGGTAAGGCGGGGGAAGTTCCTAATCACCCTATTTCAGTGGAAGCCTTAGTGGGTGTTTTAGATCAGCAACTTTCAATTCCGGTGAACCGGGTTAATGTGACTGATCTAGCCAAGCGCCAAGGTATTTCATTGGCAGAAACCCGCTCTGATGAGACGCATGATTATTTGTCATTAATTCGCTTAACCGGTTGGTTCGGCGGCGAGTCGATCCAGTTGTCAGGTACTTTATTGGGGGGATGTCACCCACGGTTGGTCCGTATTGATGATTTTGAAGTGGAAGTTGTTCCGGAAGGCACGCTGCTGATTACCCCGCATGATGACCAACCGGGGGTTATTGCCGCCATTGCCGGGGTTTTAAGTGAAGCGCGCATTAATATTTCAAGAATGCAAGTGGGTTCACAAGAAGAAGGTCGAACAGCGATGGCGGTCATTGGTATTTCTGAAACGCTGGACGATGGCTTGTTGACGGCGTTGAATAATGTTCCCAGTGTCCATAAAGTTTCACAGATTCAGCTATGAGTCTAAAACTGGCTTACGCCATTGTTGGCTTTGATTTTGACAGTACCTTAAGCCGGCTTGAAGGTATCGATGAATTAGGTGTTCGCAGTGGAATGGGTCAGCAAATGGCTGAGTTAACCCATTCGGCGATGAATGGCCAGGTGGCATTGGAGTCGGTTTATGGGCAACGGTTAGCATTAATTCGTCCGGATACAGCAGCAATAGCGTGGTTGGCTGAGCGTTATATCGCTGAAAGCGTTCCGGGTGTTGAAGCGCTTTTTGAACAGTTATTGGCGCAGAATAAAACGGTACACATTATTAGCGGTGGTATTCGACAAGCTATTTTACCGATGGCGAGAAAATTGGGTTTGCCGGATGAAAATGTGCATGCGGTTGAGCTTTATTTTGCACCCGACGGCTCTTATCGCGGTTTCGATGCGGACTCACCGTTAGCGCGTAGTGGCGGTAAGGCTGATGTGTGCAGAACAATAAATCCTAATGGGTTTGATATGGTGATGGTCGGTGACGGTCAGACCGATTTGGAAAGTAAGCAAGCAGGCGCTAGTTTCATTGGTTTTGGCGGTGTGGTTAATCGTTTGGCGGTACGTCAAGGCGCGGATTATTTTTTTGAAGGGGACTCGTTAACACCCTTAATGGATTTGATTCACTGAGGACGAGCGTTCGAGTTAGAAAAAGAAAATGATATACTTAATTGATTTTAAAAATTGTAGAGATAGTTATGGCCGGACACAGTAAATGGGCAAATATTAGGCACAGAAAAGGTGCTCAGGATGCCAAAAGAGGGAAGTTGTTTACTAAATTGATTCGTGAGATTTTTGTTGCCGCTAAAAAAGGTGCAGATCCGGTCAATAATCCGTCGCTTCGGTCAGCGATAGATAAAGCGCTTACCGCTAATATGAAGCGAGATACTGTTGAAACAACGATCAAGAAAGCATCGGGTTCACAGGACGGTGTTAATTATGATGAGGTTCTTTATGAGGGCTATGGCCCTGGCGGCACGGCGGTTATGGTGGAATGTTTGACCGACAATCGTAACCGGACCGTTGCTGAAGTTCGGCATGCCTTTTCGAAAGCAGGCGGTAATTTAGGGACTGATGGTTCGGTGGCTTATTTGTTTAATAAAGTAGGGGTTTTGAGTTACAGTGATTCTGTTGATGAAGACGCTGTTATGGAAGCGGCATTAGATGCGGGCGCTGATGATGTGGTTAGTCATGAAGATGGAACGCTGGATGTTGTGACCACACCCGAGGATTATTTTTCTGTTAAGGAAGCGATGACTGAGGCGCAGTTAATACCTGAGGCTTCAGAAGTTACTAGGCAAGCGACTACAGCGACTGTTCTTGACGTGAAAACGGCTGAGCAAATGTTAAGATTGATAGATCGACTCGAAGATTTAGATGATGTTCAGAATGTTTTTTCTAATGCCGATATCAGCGAAGAAGTGATGGCGCAACTTAATTAAAGAAAGGGATTGTTGATGCTTATTCTTGGTATTGATCCTGGGTCGCGGATTACCGGGTATGGCATTATTGAAGATAAGGCCGGTAAACAAAGTTATGTTACCAGTGGCGGTATTCGTATTAAGGCGACTTATTTTCCGGATAGATTGAAAGAGATTTTTGATGGTGTGACTGAGATTGTGTCACAATTTGCGCCTGATCAGATGGCTATAGAGCAGGTGTTCATGCATAAGAATGCCGATTCCGCGTTAAAATTAGGCCAAGCCAGAGGTGCGGCTATTTGCGCCGTTCAAGTTCAGGGTGTACCGGTTTTTGAATATGCTGCACGTGAAGTAAAGCAAGCCTTGGTCGGAAAAGGGAATGCTGATAAAAGTCAGGTTCAGCACATGGTCAAGTTTTTATTGCAAGTACGAGGCAATATTCAGGTGGATGCGAGTGACGCTTTAGCGATTGCGATGTGTCATAGTCATCATTCCCAAACCGCACGAAAACTCAAGCAAGCAGGATTATAATTATGATCGGTTTTTTGAAGGGCAAACTGGTTTTAAAAGCGCCGCCCTTTTTAGTGCTTGAAGTTAACGGAGTGGGTTATGAAATTGAAGCGCCCATGACCACGTTTTATTCCTTGCCCGCAGTTGGTGATGAGATCTTGCTTTATACGCATTTGGCTATTCGTGAGGATGCGCATATTTTATATGGTTTTTCTACTGAGCGTGATCGATTGCTTTTTCGTACCTTAGTTAAGGTTAATGGTGTCGGTGCAAAGTTAGCCCTTACTATTTTGTCTGGGTTGAGTGTTGAGCAATTTCAGCAATGCATACAGGATAATGATGTCCCTTCATTAGTTCGTTTGCCGGGAATTGGTAAGAAAACAGCAGAACGATTAATCATAGAAATGCGCGATCGGTTGTCCGCCATAGGGAGTGTTAATATCTCGCCAGCATCCGATACTGATGTGCATCAGCTATCTTCTAATCCCAAACAAGAGGCGACCAGTGCCTTGATTGCTTTAGGTTACAAACCCCAGGATGCATCCCGAATGATTCAAGCAGTCTCTGGCGATACCTTGTCGTGCGAAGAAATTATTCGCTATGCTTTGCAAGGTGCGGTTAGATGACCGGGTTTATTGACAGTGATCGTCCGATTAGTGCGCTGGGTCATATCGATGAGGAGCGCGTTGACCGGGCTATTAGGCCGCGCCGGCTGCAAGATTATATTGGTCAAACGGAATTACGAACCCAGATGGATATTTTCATTACGGCCGCTAAAGGGCGCGGTGAGGCCTTAGACCACGTTTTGATCTTTGGGCCGCCAGGCTTAGGCAAAACAACATTGGCTAATATTATTGCGACAGAAATGGCTGTCAATATTCGGCAAACGTCAGGCCCGGTTCTTGATAAAGCGGGAGATTTGGCCGCTTTGTTGACCAATTTAGAAGCCCATGATGTATTGTTCATTGATGAGATTCATCGTTTGAGTCCTGCGATTGAAGAAGTGCTTTATCCAGCGATGGAAGATTATCAGATTGATATTATGATTGGTGAAGGTCCGGCGGCGCGCTCGATTAAATTGGATTTACCCCCCTTTACTTTAGTGGGGGCAACGACACGCGCCGGGTTATTAACATCACCGTTACGGGATCGTTTTGGTATTGTTCAACGGCTTGAGTTTTATACGGTGTCTGAATTGGCGGAGATTGTTACCCGGTCAGCTAAAATTCTGGCGATGGATGTCGAGCCTGAGGGAGCCTACGAAATTGCACGTTGTTCAAGGGGAACACCGAGGATTGCTAATCGGTTATTACGGCGGGTCAGGGATTTTTCTGAAGTTAAAGCTGAAGGAAAAGTGACCGCAGAGATTGCCAAACAGGCGTTAACGATGTTGAATGTTGATCAAAGTGGCTTAGATGCGATGGATCATAAATTATTGCGGACAATGATTGAAAACTTTTCCGGCGGTCCGGTGGGTTTGGATAGTCTGGCAGCAGCTTTGAGCGAAGAACGCGGAACGATAGAAGATGTACTGGAACCTTATTTGATTCAGCAAGGGTTTATGATGCGGACACCGAGAGGACGTGTGGTGACCGGTAAAGCTTATCAGCATTTGGGTTTGAAATTACCTGCAGAGACTCGCCCAAATGAGGATATATTTAATTGACTGAATTATTTCAATGGCCGATTCGGGTTTATTACGAAGATACCGATGCCGGTGGCGTGGTTTTTTATGCTAATTATTTACGTTTCTTTGAGCGTGCGCGTACTGAAATGCTGCGTCAGTTAGGTTATGAGCAAGATGAATTGATTGCTACTGAGAATATTATTTTTGTGGTTCGTTCGGTTAAGGTTGATTACTTGAGTCCGGCACGATTTAATGAGTCTTTACAAGTGAGTACTGAAGTTGTCAAAGTTAAACCGGTTAGTTTGTTGTTTAAACAAGTTATCTCACGGGCTGATACGGTTTTGTGTGTCGGTGAAATACGTATTGGTTGTTTGGCCGCTGATACCTTAAAGCCAAAAGTTATTCCAAGTGAATTATTAGGGAAATTAAAATAATGAATGCCGATCTGTCTATTTTTAATTTAATTTTGGAAGCGAGTTTCGCCGTTCAGTTCGTTATGTTGGTGTTGTTGGTGGCCTCTATTGCGTCGTGGGCGATTATTTTTTCCAAGCGAAAAGAGTTAGATAAGGCGACTAAGATCGCGGATGAATTTGAAGGGTTGTTTTGGTCTGGGATGGACTTAAGTGATCTTTACCGGAATTTGACCTCGCACGGTGTCGAGGCTGAAGGGATAGAGAATGTTTTTATTGCGGGCTACCGGGAGTTCTCACGATTACAACAAAAAAGTGATAGTAACGGTGCGATTGCGGTGGAAAATGCCCAGCGGGCTATGCGGATTGAGTTATCTCGAGAGTTGGAATTGCTGGATGCACGGTTGTCATTTTTGGCAACGGTGGGGTCGACCAGTCCTTATGTCGGGTTGTTTGGAACGGTTTGGGGGATTATGAATTCTTTCAGATCTCTAGGGAATGCCCAGCAAGCGACATTGGCGCAGGTGGCACCGGGGATTGCTGAGGCGTTGATTGCCACGGCAATGGGTTTGTTTGCTGCGATTCCAGCGGTTGTGGCTTATAATCGTTTTTCTAATCAGTTGGACCGCCTTTCCGGGCGTTATGACTTGTTTGTAGAAGAATTTGTGGTCTTGTTGCAACGTCAGGTGCACAAATAATGAGCCGGCTTTTGGGGCGGCGTAAACCGATGGCTGAAATTAATGTCGTGCCTTACATTGATGTGACGTTGGTGTTATTGATTATTTTTATGGTGACAGCACCGTTACTACAAACGGGTGTTGAGGTTGATTTGCCGAAGGCACAGGCTAAAACAGTCGCTCAGGATAATACGCCGCCTACGGTTGTTTCTATTGATAAAGACGGGCAGTATTTTCTCAGTATAGGGGGCGGTCAAGATGAATTAGTGACAGCAGAAGAACTTTTAATCCGTGTGGCAGCTGTCTTACGTTATAAATCTGAAACCAACGTATTGATTAGAGGCGATGAGTCTGTTGCTTATGGACGGGTAGTCAATGTTATGGCTGCGTTAAAGAAGGCAAACGTTCCTAATGTTGGGTTGATGACCAGTCCATACAAGGCCTATTAAACTCGCTTTTTAACATGTTTGATTTTTATAGGAATTTTAAGTCTTTATCTTATTCAGTGTTACTGCATGTGCTGATATTGGGTGTTTTTACGGTGAGTTTATCCAGTGACCCTGTGGTAAGACCGATGCCCGCAGTGCCTGAAATTATTCAGGCTGAGGCTTTAGATGAGGCGCAAGTTCTTCAGGAAGTGGAACGTTTAAAAGAAAATGAGAATAAGCAACGGGCTGCTGAGAAGTCCCGGAAGCGGGCATTAGAAAAAAAACTGCGTGCAGAAGAGAAAAAACTGAAGTTACTCAAAAAAGAGCGGCTTAAAGAAGAAAAACGTATTAAAGATCAGCAATCAAAGTCAGCGAAGGCGACGGAAAAAGAAAAAAAGGCTTTGGCGGCACTAAAAAAACAAAAGCAAAAGGCCTTACGAGAGAAGGCGGCGTTAAAGAAAAGCCAAGACAAACAAAAGGCAGCGTTGGCCAAGCTTAAAAAAGAAAAAGTAGCCTTAGAGCGTAAAAAGAAAGCCGCAGAGGCGAAACGAAAGGCCAAAGCGGAAGCGAAGCGGAAACGTATAGCCCGGCAGAAATATGAGGAATCGGAAATTACCCGTGCCATGATTCGTATTGAACGTCAGGTTAAACGTAATTGGACTCGGCCCAGTGCTATCAGTAACGGTTTGACGTGTACTATACGTGTCCAATTGATTGCAGGGGGACAGGTGAAAAGTGCACAGGTTATAGAGAGCAGTGGTAATGCTATTTTTGACCGTTCAGCTGAGAATGCGGTGAGGAAGGCATCACCGTTACCGGTACCCACGGACCCGCTAATTTTCCAAAAATTTAGGGTGTTTAGTTTTATTTTTAATCCGCAATAAGTGCAGGTTGATTTTATGGTAGTAAAAAATCTGAAAATAATAATTGTTTTATGGCTGGCAATGCTCGTCTTTTTTAGTCATTCGGTATCGGCTGAATTAACGATACAGATCACTGGCGGGACAAAATCGGCAATACCGGTTGCTGTGGTGCCTTTTGCTTGGCGCGGTGTGTCCGGTCATGCGCCCATTAATGTGGCGAGTATTGTGAGTGCAGATTTGACGCGTAGTGGTCATTTTAAAACCCTGCCGGTGCGGGATATGATTAATAAACCCAGTCGTACAGAAGCAATTAAACTGGGAAATTGGCGCGCCTTAGCACAGGATTATTTAGTGATTGGCGAAATAAAGCAGAATCAGGACCGGTTTATTATCGAGTTTAAATTATTTGATGTTTATCGGGGTAAGCAATTATTGGGTTATCGTTTGCCAGCTACGGCTCGCGGGCTTAGGCGAACAGTGCACCGGATAAGTGATTTGGTTTATGAGGAGCTCACCGGGCTTAAAGGCGTTTTTAATTCTCGTATTGCGTATGTGACCCAGAAGAAAAAAAGTAAACGCGTGAGCATCTATCGTCTAAAAGTGGCTGATTCTGATGGTTTTAATCCTAAGGTTATCGCCTCATCCAGAGAACCCATCATGTCCCCGGCATGGTCACCTGATGGCAAAAAGATCGCTTATGTTTCATTTGAGAAAAAGAAACACCGTATTTTCATCCAAACACTGGCAACCGGTCAGCGTAGTACAATTCCCAGAGGGCGGGGAATCAACGGTGCACCGGCGTGGTCGCCTGATGGCTCGCAGTTAGCCATAACCCTCTCTAAAGACGGTAGTCCGGATATTTATGTGGTTGACCTTAACAATCGCTCTTGGCAGAAATTAACCAAAAGTTATGCGATTGATACCGAACCGGCGTGGTCGCCTGATGGTCGGCAAATAGTCTTTACGTCCGATCGAGGTGGGAAGCCACAGTTATATACCATTCCAAGTCATGGTGGTTCGGCTAAAAGATTGACTTATCAAGGCGATTATAATGCCCGCGGCAGTTTTTCTAAAGATGGGCGTAAGTTGGTTATGGTGCACGGCAATCGCGGTGATTATCGTATTGCTATTATGGATATGGCGACAAAGGTTTTCTCGATATTAACGAAAGGGCCTTTGGATGAGTCGCCAACTTTTTCAGCTAATAGTGGTATGGTTTTGTATGCTAAAATTATGAATGATAAAGGGGTGCTGTCTGCCACTTCAGTTGATGGTAGCATGAACCAAGTATTAACTTTTGATAAGGGTGATGTTCGGGAGCCAGCTTGGTCGCAGTAAGAATTTTTTGGATTTTTAAAGGTTTATATAGAGGATAATTGATATGAAAGCATGTTTGCAGTGGATGATGGTTTTTTCAGTCGTAGTTTTTGTGGTGGGATGTAGTTCCACTAACAAGAAAACAGAGGGGTTTGGTGGTAGCGATGCGGTGACCAGTGGCTATTCTGAAGGCGGTGCTATTCAAGATGAACGTTTAGGTGATTTAGAAGAAATCACCAATGGTTCATTGATGGGAGGGGAATTTAATAATCCAGATAGTCTGTTGTCCAAGTCAGTTATTTATTTTATGTTTGACAGTAGTGAAGTACAGCCTGTTTTTGCTGAAGTGGTAACGGCTCATGCACAGTATTTGGTTGCGAATTCTGGGCAACGAGTGATTTTAGAGGGGCATGCTGATGAAAGAGGTTCGCCTGAATACAATGTTGCTTTGAGTGAGCGCCGTGCTAAAGCGGTTGCTAGAATGCTTGAGATGCAGGGTGTTTTCCCAGAGCAAATTGAAATAATCAGTTACGGTGAAATGAAGCCGAGTGAAGATGGCCATGATCAGGCCGCTTGGCAATTAAATCGTCGCGTTGAAATCACCTATCAGGCACAATCGTAGATAATAAGGCATGATGGTCTACTTACTCTTGTCTTTGTTATTGGTGCTGAGTGGCGAGAGTTACGCTGCACCGGAGCTACGGGCTGGTGAAAAGCTCGCTATTGTTGATGAAGAGTTTGAAGATTCATATGAAGATGTTGTCGCTTTGGCGCAAACAGTTGAACAAGCGCTGATTGCGCCAGTTAGCCATGAGAGCGGCGAGAGTTCGGCTGCATCGGAGCTACAGGTTGATGAAGAATCTACTATTGTTGATGAAGAGTTTGAAGATTCATATGATGATGTTGTCGCTTTGGAGCAAACAGTTGACGAAGAACTGATTGCGCCAGTTAGCTATGAGGTTGTACATTCAGGCAAGGATGTTAAGTTGTATGAGATCTTGGGTCGTTTGGAACAATTGCAACAAGAGATGCAAGAGTTAAGAGGGCGGGTTGAGGCCCAAGCTTATGTTATTGAGCAGTTTGGAAGCCTGCGTAGACCAAGCGAAAGCAGAACGGTTGTTAGTTCTTTAGCCACAAGTACAGGTTTTGTCAGCGCTGATTTAGAAGATAAGTTTTCATCTGGAACAAATGATGTGACAACTGATAAGCCAGAAGAAAGTATTTCTGACAATGTGGGTGTGTCAGAGAACCTCCCTCCCCAATCACATGATGGGTTGAGAGCACTTTTACCTGAGCCTTGGCTTAGCCCTAATGGCGTTCTGGATACAGAGGAATTAGACTTTCAACAGGCTTATGGCGTTTTACGTAATGGTTTTGCCGAGTATGCTGCTGATTTGTTTCAGGCGTATTTGACGGCCTACCCTGATGGGCAGTATGCTGATCAAGCACAATTTTGGTTGGCAGAGGCTTATTTGGTCAATCAGATGCTTGAATTAGCAGATCAATCATTTGAGTCGCTAATACTGAAATACCCTTCCAGTTCTCAGATACCTGTTGCTTTATTGAAGCGCAGTTATTTAGCGGTTGAGCAAAATGAGATTGATAAGGCCAGGGTCTTTCTGACCCAAGTAACTATTAGTTATCCAGGGTCGACGGCAGGTCATTTAGCGGCAAAGAAATTAGTTGAATTAAAAAATACCCCGTAAAAATATGATCCGTATTACCGAGATTTTTTATTCGTTGCAAGGCGAGTCAAATTCTGTTGGGTTACCGACCGTGTTTATTCGTTTAACGGGCTGCCCTTTGCGCTGTAGTTATTGCGACACTGCCTATGCGTTTCATGGCGGAGAGAAAATGACCGTTGAGGATATCATCATGGAAGTAGCTCGCTATGAAACGTGTTATGTCACGGTGACCGGGGGTGAACCTATGGCGCAAGGGGAATGTGTTGAACTCTTGGATTCATTGGTGGATAAGGGCTATAGTGTATCGCTGGAAACCAGTGGGGCGATAGATCTGGAACAAGTGAATACTTTAGTTGTGAAGGTTATGGATATAAAAGTCCCTAGTTCACAAGAGGATCACCGTAACCGCTATGAAAATTTAGCATATTTAACAAAAAAGGATCAGGTCAAGTTTGTTATTGGTGATGAGCAAGATTATGAGTGGTCCAAAGAACAAATAGCTAAATACAAGTTACCTGAACGTTGTGAGGTTTTGTTTTCTCCAATCATGGGGCGTCAAGACCCTACTGAATTGGCGAATAAAATACTTCGAGATCAACTTCCGGTTCGATTTCAGATGCAATTACATAAAATACTTTGGGGTGATACCCCAGGCAAATAACCAACAGTTGAATTGTGAAAAAGAAAGCAATTATCTTATTATCCGGTGGGCTCGATTCTATCACTGTTTTAGCACTTGCTAAGAGTCAGGGCTATAGGTGTTATGCGCTAAGTTTTGACTATGGGCAGCGTCATAATTCAGAGTTAGTGGCTGCTCATAATATTGCGGAAGTTTATAATGTTGTTGAGCATAAAGTTATTGATATGGGGTTGGGTTCTATTGGGGGTTCAGCACTCACAGATAACAAGATTGCAGTACCTGATTCGCCTCAGGAAGGTATTCCGGTGACTTATGTGCCTGCACGAAATACCATTTTTTTATCGTTTGCTTTGGGATGGGCCGAAGTTTTGCATTGCACGGATATATTTATCGGTGTTAATGCGGTTGATTATTCAGGCTACCCTGATTGTCGACCTGAATTTATTAGTGCATTTCAAGCACTTGCTAACGTGGCAACGAAAGCCAGCGTTGAGGGTGATAATTTTAAGATTCATACGCCATTAATTGACTTGAGTAAGGCAGAAATTATTCGAAAGGGTGTTGAAGTGGGCGTTGATTATTCAATGACCGTTTCATGTTATTCGGCCGATCAGTACGGCTTTGCTTGCAGAGTTTGTGAGTCATGTCGGCTTCGAGCAGAAGGCTTTAAAGTAGCAGGGGTTGAGGATAATACTTGTTATCAGGAGCGTAATTGCTAGCTTTGGTAATGTTAATAGCGTCTGGGTAGCAGCATATTTCTTGCCAACCTTTTTAAATTTATATATAATAGTCTGTTCTTCGTGGGTCGTTAGCTCAGCTGGTAGAGCACCGCACTTTTAATGCGATGGTCGACGGTTCGAATCCGTCACGACCCACCATATTTTTCCTTATAAATCGGGCG
>Ga0209658_1001401_pt1 | contig 14739 bp, 18 predicted proteins | sample SaaInlV_150m_DNA_6_FD_184656 | JGI IMG/M metagenome (GOLD analysis project Ga0209658, IMG submission 184656) | Marine microbial communities from expanding oxygen minimum zones in the Saanich Inlet - SI037_S4LV_150m_DNA (SPAdes) (version 2) | ecosystem: Environmental > Aquatic > Marine >...
CCACTTGTTTTTTGTTTATTTTCTTCTTAGACTCAAGTTGCTTAACTTTTTTCTCAGTTTGCTTAACTTCTTTGTCTTTTTGCTTAATTGCATTATCAAGTTTTTTGATTTCTTCCTTTTTCTTACCAGAAGCCTTAGCTCCAAGTCCAAAGATAGCTAAAAGTCCACCCAAAATCCCCAATAATACTTTCCACATTTTTTTCATTTAATTTCTCCTAAAAACGAAAGACCTGCACCATGTACAAGATCCTCAAGTGTTACTGTTTTCTTACCATTCTCATCAATTACCTCATATTCTTGTAAATCCATCAATTTTCCTAAAATTCTATGATAGACTGACAAAATACTTTCAATTTCTTCATCGTGTCCAACTTTACGATGATATTCTTCTGCAACTTCACCGAGTGTTGCTGTCATATCCATCAATTCAAACACTACTTCTTCAGGTAATATTAATTTTCTACTGTTCTGTAGTTTCATCTTCCAGCTCCGTTTCAAGTTTTTCAATATGCTCTCTAGCCTCTACGACAAGTTTACTAAAATTTTCTTCTCCCATTGACCATTCTTCTTTCTCAACGCCTATTCTATCCACTCCAACTTCATTGAAAAATGTCGCCTTACCACCTGTTTCTTCGAATTCATCAATACTCTGTTTTAAATCTTTTAAGTATGCTTTTTTATTCTCTAATATTTTATTTTTTTCATAATTTTCATACTCACCACTTACACGAAGTTTATTTTCCATCTTGACATGACAATCAAAACATTGTCCTTCAACTCTCCAAAACTTATTATCAAGTTTTTTCTTCATTGTCTTTTTACAAGACGGACAAAACCACGGCATCCTTGCTTCTTTAAGTATATCAGATAGTCTATCTATCTTATCACCATGTTTTTCAGGTTCTTTACCACTATTATATCCAACCATTACTCGTTTTTCAGGCTCTCTACCTGCTATCAAATCACCCAAAACTTTATTTTGTCTTTCCGACTCTCTACTGTAACCCATAATATCTCCTAACCGAACTTTAAACTACCAAGTATTTGATTAATTGGTGCAAAAGCTCCTGTAAATTTATAAATCTTTCCTTTATACTTGAAAACGATACCTTCACTTGGAACTATCGCATCTAATCCACCGATTGCCTGTAGTTTCTCAATTTGTATTTTTAATTTCTTTAATTTATCTACATTACCACCGCTCTGTAACTCCTTGAATGCCTTGATAACATCTTTTCTCAATTTTTGTGTGGTAGCACTTGGTGAAGCTGCCATCCACCCACTTATATTTTTTAATATTTCTGCACCAACAGCAAAGAATAATACTTCAAATGGTTTTATATTTTGTTTAAAAATATTTTGAATATCATTTTTATCTGTTGATATTATCCAATCTAAAAAGTTAGTATTGTCTTTAAAATCTTTTTTAATATCTCGTATCTTATATGACTTATCAAAAAATGCCCACCTATTAACCAAACTAACAAATTGATTTGGTTTTAAACTAACCTTAAATTGTTTAGATGCGTTAAAAACATACTCTCTCCAAAATGCCTCGTGATATTCTCCTAAACGATCTGAATCTTTTAATGCGTATGTAGATTGTAATTTCTTTAATTGTCCTAAAAATTTATTTTTCATTCTACCAAAATCTTGATGTTTAGGTACAGTAAGAAAATTTGGTTTTCCTATTCTAAACATTTTTTGTATATGTTTATTTGTTTGTTTAATCATACCTGCCAACATACGAGCTGAATCTTTTGGTTGTCCTATCGCCTTTCCACTATCATCATATTCTATCGCTCCGTGAAATACTATTTCTGCAACATCATAATCGATAACATTAGCAGTTTTAGGATACATAATCTCTAAATTCATCCATTTACTACCATTACCAAACACCTTTTCTTTCTGTTTATCACCTAAACTACCAACTGCCTTTTCTAAACTTTTCATCGCTCCTACAAAAGCCTTCTCTATATCACCTCTACCACTAAACATACTTTTTATACCACTCGTGGTAGGTGCAGTTTTACCATGATTTTTCAAGTGTCCTTTGTTACGAGCTGCTCGTAACTCTCCATCAACCCAACTTACCATTAAATTTTGGCCATCAAGTTTCTCTGTAACATTATCTTCTCTATCTAACTTTCCACCTAACCCATTAATAATTATCTGCTTTAAATCTGAAAACGTAAGATTATTATCATCAAATGGATGACTCATGTGTCCATAAGCTCCGCCTTCAATTAAAAATTCAACATCTCTTTGATAACTTTCTTGTAATTTTTTAATTTTATCTGCACCTATACCAACATCCTTCATATCAAAGGTATGAGAATCACCAACTTTAACTGTAGGTTCACCGAACCATTTAATAGTCTCCCAACCTAATTTATCAACAATATTTTGTATATGAGTTTTCCACTTTGGAAATGGATTATCTACACTATCGGTATTTTTTGTATCTTGATTAACAGTTCTACCATAAGTAACTGTAGCAGGTCTCTCCATAGTTGCAAAACTATAATCAAATGCAGGATCAACAACTCCTTCTGCCCCATCGTTTAAAATATCACCCAATACTTCCCATCCTAAAATTTCTGCATGTCTGGGTGATATTCTTTTATAATCTGCAAACGAACCGAAAAAATCATACATACCCTCATCAGATAAACTGGACCCTTTAAAACTTGAATTAAATGCACTAACTTCTTTTATTAATTTTTTAACATTTGGTTGAGAATAAAACTCAAATAATTTACTAAATTTATTGGTCATCATATTATAGATACCTTTATCGTAGTATCCAAATGCTTGTTTAAATAATTTTTCTCTATCTTTTTCATAATCAGGCGAACCAAGAAGTTGTCTCATAGTAGTTCCACTAACTTCTTTACCACCTACACTAACTGAAATATGAGGTGCTTTAAGAATATATCCATTGTCCTCGTACCCATTCATTTTGTTTTTATTCTTTTTATAATCTTGAAAATACTTTCCACCTGATAATCTACCAGCATCTTTAGCACCAAATATATAAATTACTGCGGTAGTATCTTTATCGTATTTCTTTAATACATTTTTTGCAACATAGGGTGTTTTTTCTTTTATAATACGATTAGATGGAATACCCATTTTTTTCATATGACGAACTTTTTCTCTAAAGTTCATTGGGTGTCTTGGTGGTTGTTTTATATCAGATGTAGTGATATATGCTACATCAACTTGTTTTTCTAACCATTTATAGGTTTTCAAATGGTGGGGGCCAAATGGTTGAAATCTTCCACCATAGATACCAATGACTTTTTTAATTTGCTTTTGTTCATTAACATTTTCACCAAGTAATCTTAATAATTGTGTCATTATCATAGGGTTACTACTAAGAAAACTTCGTAATTTACTTATATTTGTAGCATAATTTTTAGGTAACAATTTTTTCTTTACTAATATGTTTAGTGCCCTTCTCATCTTTGGTTTATGTATGAATTCTTCTATTTTTTCATACCCACTTAATCTATCAGTTTTATTTTTCTTTATACCTTTTCTACTTGGTGATGGAATTACTCCTGCACCAAATTCTTCTCCAAATAATTTATCTGCCTTCCAAATATCTTTTGGATCTTGTGCCATATCTAAAACTTGTATTCTGGCTCTTTTAACTCCGTGTTTTTTAGTTAATATTTTTATTATCTTTTTAGCTTCGGATTGAGATTTAGCTTTAGTAAAAAGTATTTCTTCACGACTCTTACCTGGAGCAATACCCCAAATTATAAATTCTTTTTTAGTACCTTCAGTTACAGATGTATCTTTATCTTTTATTGCACTTTTTTTCTTTTTCTTATCCGTAGTAACATATGTATCGTATTTATCACTTGGGCCGTGTTCATATTGACGAACTTTTAATTTAATTTTTGATTCATAATCGTTTGGTAAAGTATTCTCAATTCCTAAAAATTTAACCGCTCCTGGTATCAAATATAAAGTTACTTCTCTTTTATTCAAATTCATCATTAACTGACTTGATGTCCAGAGTTTATTTTGTGACCTAACTAAATCAAATTTAGCACCTCTGTCTTGTGTATGATTATAAAATGCAGGAAAAAACTTTTTATAATCTTCCTCTTTAGATAAAATATCTAATGCATTTTTAGCCCTTAACTGTGAGGATTCTTTATCTGGCCCTCTTTGATATCCTTGTTCTGGATGTTGAACACCATGATTTGCCCGTACTACTGGAGAACCTTCTATATCGTGAATTGTTACTGATGGTTCAACTCGACTTGTATTCTCTATAATAACTACTTTTTTACCATCACTAATAATTGTATGTCCTTTAATACCCTCTTGATAAGTTATAAGTGATTTTACTGCTTTTTTAAGAGTTTTATGTTGTAATGCTTCTCTAATTCTTGCACCATCTTTAGACATAGCCTTCTTCTTCTTTGCTTTATCGAAATCCTTCTCATCTCTCTTTACAAACAATGCAGAATTAACTATACCAATACCTTCTGAATTCAAACCCTCAGCCCAATCTGTATCTTGGTCTACCACATAACAAATTTCAACTCCATATCCACTAAGTTCTCTCACTATTTTTAAATTAGGATTATAATTTCTATCTCGGTTCTTACCTATTACAATATCATCACCAAATTTCTTAGCTACTGCAATACATTCATCTATTTCTTTATCAAAAATATTAACTGTACTATGGATTCTAAATGTGGTTGCCTTTCTACCATTAATAGTTGGCATACCATGCTTATCTTTACCTATATCTTTGATTTTCATTTTCTTGTTCTTGAATCTACCAACAAGAATAGTATCACCAACATTTACTGGTATATTTATATCCTCTTCTAAAAAAGGTTTAGTTAACCATTCAGTTAAGTTTTTTGCCATTTTAATAAACTATGTGAACAGTTCCACTACCACTTACTCTTCTTACACCTATTTCATATAGTGTTTTCGCAGTAAAGGCAGATGCTGCAACTGAATCACCCTCTGTAGGTGTTATGAAAGTATCTCCTGCTGATCCAACAATAAATCCACTTGAACCTTGAAATGAAGATGTTGCATAAAAATCAAGCGCTGTAACTGTTTTTATTTTACCGAATTTTGCATCATCACTTACTGTAGCTTTGGTTCTTCCCACGAATGATGCTTCTGTTGCTGTTGCCATTATTTTCTCCTAAATAATCTTTTTAATTTACTCTATCATACTGATAAAGCTCTACGATACCAACCGAACAAAAATCTTTCTTGTTCTGGTTTCTTATTTACTAAATCATAGTAATGTTTCATTCTATAACAACGAACTCTTTCTACAGATGGTTTATAGGTTTCAACCGCACCTTTAGTACCTGGCCCAAATCCACCATCAATGGCCAAATCTGCACCTTTTGCATTACAAGCTCGTTGTAAAATCTTTACGGCTGTTCCTCTACCTTGATTCACACACATATCAAAAAAGATATGTTTTAAATCATCAGATAAATCATCTACTTTGTTCTTATCCCAATAGTCTTTTTTATAGATTTCTTTAGCACCTTCTTTTGTGAGGTTCTTGATATCTACGTCAGGGTAGAATCTACCAGCGATACCAAAATTGGTTTCTCCGCCTAAATCTTTTGGATCGTGTACATAACCACCTTCGTGTTCAAGAGTTATTTCAATTATTTCATCAAATGTTGTTAACATTTTAATTTCCTTGTTTTTTGAGGATTTTTTGGTTTCTAATCCAACCTTTTCCGATTGGGTTTTTAAGAGGTTTTTTAATAAACTTGTTAAGACCTTGCTTAACCAACATATTAAACCTCTTTTGTGCCTTTTTCTCATCTAAATCCTTATTATTATCTGCTATCATAAAATTTCCACTAAATAACCCTTGAAAACCACCCAGATTTTTCATTACATCTCTATGTGAATCTCTAACGATTTTTTCTGGTAATACTCTATCTCTTTTTTCATTTCGTATTAATGCTATTTCTAAAGTAGTATTGATAAAAATCATATAAGTATCATATCCCTCATCTTCCATTTCTTTTTTCATACTATGAATTTTTCTAAAGTCATCACCAGTTCCATCAACTATTATACCTAATCTACCATTCTTATATAATCTCATTCTTTCTTTTGTTAATTCTTTTCCAAAATCTCGTAGTCCACTTTTACCTTTTGATGTCAAATCTTGAAATACATCTTCGGGCATCTTATCTAAATCAGTACCGAATCCATATTTTTTCAATAAATACTTCAATTCCTTATCAGAATTTACCATTTTCATACCGGTTTGAGATATATTTAATCTTTCGGGTATTCCAAATAACCCTTTAGTCATATAAGTCTTACCACTTCCTGGGCCACCAGCAAGAAATACACATTTAAGTATGCCAGGGTCATCAACTCCCTCAAATAATAAATCTTTTAATTTAATCATACTGTTCTTTCGAATATATTGTTACAATTATAAATATTAAATAATAAAATTTACCAAGATTTTAATCGTAATCTTCTCCTACCCTCTACACCCGTTTTCCAACAAAAACCATGATTTCTTGTTAATTTATTACGATATATAGGGATTTCTTCTCTACCAAGTAAATGATATGCCTGAATTCTATGGTGTCCATCCATAATTTGATTTTTTGAGTTTATAAAGATAGGTAATTCAATACCTTGATTAATAATTGATTGGAAATATAACACTAATGCTTTATTTGTATTCTCTCCAACACACTCACAAACTGGCCCCTCTTCTTCTTCTCTTGGTTTATTTAATTCTTCCAAATCTTTTACAAAATGAAATGGGACTTTTTCAAAAGCTTTGAAGTTTTTTATATCAAGAAGTTCATAGTGTTGGGGAAATAACTTTAAAAAAAATTCTTTCTCACTTTTCATTATAAAAATCACCATATTCAATTAATAAAGTAGACCTATCTCCATTATAGGCACTTTGAAACTCTGTAAATATATTATCAGGTTCTTCTAACAACACCACGTCTACTTCGTGTAACATCGACTTGAAACTCATGGTGTAATCTTGTGTATGTTGAACACCACCATCAAGTGGATTAGTAGAACCTATAGAAGTTCTCATAATTACTTTTGGTTTGAATGTTCCCTCTGTCATGTGTTGCATCTTATCAAGATGATTCACTAAACTATCCATACACCTCAACATGAAATCAAATCTTGGAAAACAACAAATAGGAACAATACCATTCAATGCCATACCTGTACACATACCCATTTGTATTTCTTCAAAGACAGGAACTTCGATTCTTTTTTTCTCATCTATAGTTTTTAATGTATTGTAAATTGCATTTCCACTATATTTTACTGATTGACCAATGAAAAATGTATCATCTTTTTCACCTAACCATTCCATACTTTTTATTAATTCACCTTTGTATTTCATTAGAATAACACCCAATTACCTGTTCCATGATGTGGATAGGTTCTTTTATATTTATAGTAAATTACATCATCTGGTATATCTCGTTTACCACCCCATGTTTCTTCTGTAGGTGTATTTGTAGATAATCCATTATCCTCAACTACAAACTTTATAGGTAAACTAAGATTCTTTGCATACTTATAAGTTTCATAAAACAAACCAGTTTCAAAAGTCATATCACCAATAAAACACCATACTTTATTTGTTTCACCTTTTAACTTAATTGATTTTGCAACACCTAATGCAATTGGTAAAGTTCCACCAACAATTGAAGAAGAATAAAACTTTGGTTTATCTGAATAAACACTCATACTCTTACCACGAACAATTAAATCTTTTAAAATATTTTTATCAATACCATGTAATAATGCATGATAATGATTTCTCCAACTACTAAACACCCAATCATCTTCTTGAACATCTTTAAATATTTTTATCAACTCATCTTCATTACCACCACTTAAATGAATTGGTGCTTTTATTTTACCACTCTCGTAAATAGTTTTTATATCTAACTCAAAATCTATTAATTCTTTCTTAGTCATCCCAACTAATCTCCCAATCTTTGAACTCAGAGGCCAAGCAATCTGTTTTATAATCTTTTCTACCACCTACACATTCACTAATAATATTTCCTGCAACATTACGAATACCATTTAATCCATGTGTTAAATGTAAATTACCACCCTTTTCTCCATTTCTAACTTTACTTTCATTATACCAAATGTGTGCATTGATTTGTGAAATAACAATTATTGCTCTAATAGTTTTTGCTGATATCCTACCTTTACCTTGTTCTATATCCTCTTGAATAATTAAATCAATATCATGTAAAATATCAGAAATTTCTTTTTTGTAATATTCTTTATGTTTAGGTATAAATACTTCTTTTAGTTGATAAATACTTAATCTATCTATCAACTCATTTAATGCGGGTAAAAACTTTCGTTTACTCATTTATCTCTCCTTGATAAGATTGGATTATCTATTGGCCAATTTATATTAACTCGTTCATCATTCCATTTCATAACATCTTGATCCATCCAATCAATATAATCTTTTGGATAAGATTGTGTATAATGAAATAAACATTCTTCACTTAAACACAAATGGCCATTGAGAAAATTAGGTGGTACTAAAACACTTAAATGATTTCTTTCTGAAATAATAAAACTATCCCATTTTAAATAATTTACCGAATCTGGTCTATTATCAACTACAACCAAATATATTTCTCCAAATACACAGGTTATATGCTTCCAGGTAACCGAATCCCCATGCAGTCCACGGAGGACATTTTTACGAGACCGAGTGAATTTGGATATTTTAAACTCATTACCTTTCGGTAATAAATATTGTTCATTTTCCCAAAAAGTCCACATTTCACCTCGATAATCAAACCAAGGGTCTGGCTGTATTAATTGTACTTCTGGAAATATTTCTGATTTTGTTATTTTAGTTTTAAAACTCATGTGGGGTCTCTCCAAAAATCCTTATGACTTCTCCAAAAGTCTAATAAATCATCACATATTTCTTCTAAACCTTTTGTTGGTTTCCAACCAGTTTTTTCTCTGAATTTTGTACTGTCGGGTACTTGTAATGTAATATCAGTTGGTCTGTATAAATATTCATCTGAAAATTTTATTAGCTTATTAGAAATTGAAGATTTACTTATTAATAAATCTAATACTTCCCCAATTGATCTTGTATCATCTCCACCTATATTATAAACTTCTCCATACTCACACTTATTGGCTGCTAACCAATATGCATGAACTGCGTCATCTATGTGGCTGTATGTTCTGATAGAGTCAAGATTTCCATGATGAATATTATAATCTTTCAACCCTAACTCTGCTTGAACAATTTGGTTAGCGAAAAATGATAAAGCAAATCTTTTTCCTCTTCTCTTTCCTTCATGAGAAAACATTCTTGTAATTATAACTTTCATATCAAATGCTTTATGATAATACTGCGACATCAAATCGTGCCCAACCTTTGATATCGAATATGGGTTTGCGGCTCTAATTGGATTCGTTTCTTTAATAGGAATATCATCACCACTCTCTGGCATACCATATACTTCTGATGAAGATACACTAATGATTGTTGGATTACACAATTCTCTATCTTTAGCCAGTTTCAATTCGTCTAATAAATTTACCGTTCCAATAATATTGGTATTTATAGTGCTTATTGGTGTTAAAAAACTAGATCCAGGAAAACTTTGAGCAGCAAAGTGATAAACTATATCTGGCTTTGCGATATTAATACTTCTTGCAATACTTCCCCTATCCAATAAATCACACTCTTCAAATATAACTCTATCGTCACCAAACAAATGTTTGATATTATCTTCTTTACTTCTCCATCTTTTGGTAGCAAATATTTTCACATCTCCCACATTATTAAGAAGATAATCGGCCATATGACTACCAACAAAACCTGTAATGCCTGTTATTAAAACTCTCATTTAGTTATATGTCAGGATGGGAGATAAAAAGTTAATACCATTCATTTATTTTCATCTTCTCTGATATTTTTTCAAATACAATTTTGTGCCCAGCCTCGCCCGTATGTGCACTTTTCAATGAATCTGGATAATGTATCGAAAGTTCCCCCCATGATACATTAACCAAATTTTTAGAGGAAATGAACTGGTTAAATATGTGGTCGTCAGTTAAAATTAAATATTTCATATCATGTTGATCAAACAAATTACATGCAAGATTAATCATACCCACATCGTACATTCTTTTGATTCTCAAATCTACGATATTTAAAAAATAGTCTTTTAAAATTTTAGTTCTATCGGGACGCTCATTATCAAATCTTGCATAATAAGTAGATGATCTATTTTTATCAATAAAATTATCTATATAATCAAAAATCCCAACATAATTTTCAGTAAACATTTCACCCGTATAGGTTGGATCATCTTCCATATAGAACGGTAAAATTTGTGAATATGAGGCCTCGCCGTGTGGTGGATATTGATGATAATTCACATTTGTATTTGATAATTCACCACTCTCCAATTCAAATTTTTTAAAATATTCATCATTTTGTAAAGTTTCTTTCATCCACTCTGTTCTGTCATATGAAGTTACCGACAATATCACCAACTCAACATCTTTAAGTTTTTCAACTACATATTTTGCTTGTAAATATATAGAGAAATTACTACTTGAACCTTTTGCCAAACTAATATGATTTAAATTTAATTTCTCTGATAATAATATACCAAAAGGTGATTTATTTAAATCTACACAACCTATGCCCTTTGCAAAAGAACAACCACAAATTACTAAATTTTTCATAATAATTTATTCTCCTTATGTATTTCTATAAATTTTGGATCACTATGTACTCTATTTCCTGTTGGCCAAGTACATCCATTTACATATAATGTATCTTTCATGAGTATTTTTTGTTTATAAAATTATACATTTGTTCTGAAATATATTCGTGTCCCTGTGGATTTAAATGCCAATCGGTTTCTTCGATGTGTGGTAACCGTGAATGAGTAGTTCCTATCCAATATTCCTTATTGTGTTTCATGAATGTATCTAAATCAATATATTCAGTAGAAACTGGAATCAGATTATGTACCACTTCATTGGTAATTTGTTTATCAATTATCCAAGTAAATACATTGTATCCAAAAAATTGTAATGTTTTTATTTTATTTGACCATTTCTTTTCTGTTTCTCTACATAGTACATCCAAATTTTTCAGTTGTCTAACAATATATGGTTGAGTAGAATCAAGTGATTCTTCAAACTCATTTATTGTAATTCTACCCCAATGACTTGGGGATATTATTATAATATCATCCGTATCCCATTTTAAAATATCCTCATCTATTTTATTGGTATGGTAGTTCCACCCCTTACCCGGCATTGAACATGATTTTAAATTCATATTTAATTTATTTGCCAAATGATCCCCCCAATATATCTCACCATCGTAATATCTAAGGCCATCTGGGTTCATCACCCCCTCTTCATATAATCCATATGGTTCACTCCAACTACATCCGTATACCCAAATACTATTCATGTTTTAATTCTTTTAATCTTGATTTGAATTTATCTATTTTAGAGATTTCTTCCGAACTTCTATCTTCAAATGTTTGACCACCATCATGAGATACACGAGGCATTAGGTGTTTAATTTCAGCGTATATACCCTCAATTTCTCTTAATTCTTCAAAACTACAATTCAAATAATTTCTATGTAAGTACCTCAGTATAACATGCTGAGACAACAAGTTATTCCATATTGGTTGAATATGAATATCATTATTAATAAAATGTTTTGCTAAATGGTAATGAATTGTTTTTCGAGTAATATCAGGTTCGAAAAAAGATAAAAATGTATTTCTCATTAATTCCATTGTCCCTATAAATAAACAATCATTAACGTATGTAAATTCAGGTGGAGGTGGATGATTTACAGTTGATAATCCATATAATATATTTTTATTTGGTAATTCAATTAATAATGATTCAATGTTAGTACTATCATTAAAATAAATATCAGGTCTAAGTAATATTACAGTATCGTATTTTACCCCAGATAATGTCATCATATTAAATAACATTCTAATATGATATATCATACGTGCGGATGCAAGTCCGAGTTCCTTATCTTGTTCTATATTTACAGTTGCGTTTGGAAAGTATTTTAAAATCCGGTGTTCATCAACGGATTCTTTTACATTGATTCCTAATTCTGAGTTTGTATCGTTGCTAGTATCCCATGTATGTACATAGATATCATAATCAATATTCTCTAAAAATTTCCATGAGGTGTGGGCAGTTTCGAATTCTCTAAATTCACCAAATACAAGAACAGCTGTTTTCATAATAATTTATTCTCCTCTATATAATTAAATATTTCATTTGCCCACATTTCATGTGAATGTGGAGATGGATGAATACCATACCACCTCGAATTCACATCAACATTTTGTTCCACGAAACTTTTAAATGTATTATTTTTTTGGTCTTTTTTGTAAAACCGCACTGAATCAATCATCTTCCAAATTGGTAAATATGTACACGAGTATGCAATGCGACTTCCTACCTCATGAGTGGTAATTGGAGTAGCACCAACGTTTTTAGTATGGGAATCTAAACATTTTCGTATATCCAAGTCCTCCCACTCATGAAACCCAACTTTAGGTTTACTATCTGCTGCAAATGCACTAAAGCACATCCACTTGATATCATATTGATTACAAAAACTTTGAAACTGTAGAATGTTAAGTATATATCGTGGAATATATTCCTGTTCATTCCACATTGAATCTACATAAATTTTCCAAAAATCTTCTTGTAGTGGTCTATCAAAATGTTTATGATGAGGCCATAGTCTAAATGTATCGCTCTGAGAAGAATCTTCCCACCAAAATGAATTTCGCTCTGGGGAAGTCCAACCCACAATAACAAATAAATCTTTAGTTGATTTATTGGGTTCTATATAATGTTGAGATATATATGAAATAGTCCTATTTAATATCGATTTATTATCATCGGCCGGCCAAGATAAATTTATTAAATCCACATCCATTAATTTACTCAGATGTGTTGGATAAATTCTGGGTATTCTATATGAATCATTATTTTGCTCAAAATCCTGTTCAGTTACTATGTTACTGAATCTCTCCAACTCTGGATTTAATATTTCAGAACCAAATGTCCAACTGTCACCGTTTACTATTAATGTTTTTCTACTCATCATTATTCTCATTTATAAAATTGTAAAATTCTGTTGCAAATTTATCATGCCACTCCACTCCTGGATGTGAACCATCACTACCACCATAATCATTTTGATATGAAGTAGTAGGAACAAAAAAAGTATCTGTATTTATAAACTTATTTAGTACTTCATAATTAGCCATAAATATTTCATAATAATACCCTACAATTGAATGGTATAATTTTATTTTATAACTATTACACAATGTTACTAAAAAATTATACGATATCCAAAATTCACTTATATCCTGATAATCATTTTGTAGTTCTAAAAATGCAATATCTGGAGTATTATTTTTCCAAACAACATCATCGTCATTCGCGAGTCGGTGGCCACCAATTTTACGATATTTTCCCAATGAAGTAAAATATTCTCTACGAGAAAATCCTGGCCAAAGTACAAAAATTGCATCTGGTATATATCCACTATTTAATATTTTAAAGCATTGACGAATTATAAATGAGCATGATATACCGTACATGCCGTAGTTCCACACACCTGCAGATTTAAATTTTTTAGATATCAGTTGAGGCCATGTTTTATCAAACTCAACTCCAATACCCATTGTCCAAGAACACCCCAGCGTTAAAATTTGATATTCACTTCTATCACATATTGAAACTGATCTAACGCCATGCTCATTCAACGTATATGTAATATCCCCACTCGTATCTGTTGCAAGTTCATTACTATTCATATTTCGTACATCATCGAATGTAATAATACGATTTGAATAAAAATCATCTAACGAAATCATATAATTCCTCTAATATACTATCACTATGAATTCGTCCATTTAAGTGGGATAATAAATGTTTATGATTGTGTACTAAAATATCTTCCATTTGTAAATACCACTCATGCAATTCATCATAGGGCATATTACAAAGTTTATCAATTTCTTGTTTAATTAATAACATCCTCTGTATTGGATCCTTCTCATTATCATATGATTCATTTATAAATGGATCAAATGTTTTAAATCCTAACTTTTTAAGTAAATTAATAAAATTATATCCACCTACTAAAATAAATGGTTGAAAATTTACAATAGGTTTAAAAATCTTTTCGGTTAATGAGAGCATGTCCGATTCATCAAATATAGTCTCACAACAAATATTAAAATAACTATTAACATATGGTCGAGGATTTTCAAATGAACGTCCATGAATACTCCACGCGTTAATATCCATTGGCGCATAAGATTCACTTTCCAAATTTTTTGGTAATTTAGATATTCCCTTTAAATGTGAAAATGGATTTAATTTGTATCTTTCCCCCTCATCAATTAAAAGTGAATAATCACCATACTTAGTATATTCATGTTCAAATAAATAATCGAGAATTTCCAATCGGCATTTTCGAGTAGCCTTTACATGCATGAGAAATTTATATTTTCGGCGTTTACGCTTTACGCTCTCAAATTCATTCAACGATATACAGTTTTTCTTATTCATTTTAATACTTTCACCGTAGTGATATGATGCATATTCCAAACAAAATGGTAA
>Ga0209658_1001402_pt1 | contig 14731 bp, 21 predicted proteins | sample SaaInlV_150m_DNA_6_FD_184656 | JGI IMG/M metagenome (GOLD analysis project Ga0209658, IMG submission 184656) | Marine microbial communities from expanding oxygen minimum zones in the Saanich Inlet - SI037_S4LV_150m_DNA (SPAdes) (version 2) | ecosystem: Environmental > Aquatic > Marine >...
ACTTAAAAAGATTCATCATTTTTTTTTAGCTACAGGGACCCATATATTTGTATTAATATCGCTGAAACCTTTTACTGTATACTTTTCCAACGCCAATTGCTCTTGACGCACTATGTGTGCAGACTCGTCATTCTCAACGGATTTCAGAGTCAACCACAGATAGCTCATAAAATTGATCATGTCATCACGATATAGATGGAATATCTTTAAGTGTTCCGTTAGCGATTTTCCATCACGTAGATCGAATGAATTGATGATGATGATAGACTTGTCGTCCATCAATGTATTCGCAGTTGGCTCAATGTAAAATGGGTTGAATTTCTTCATTGTGCTGGCGCAAGCGCAGGCTTTATATTTATGGCATATACATATTTGAAAATTGGTCAGTCATTTTTTAATAGACGGTGGTAAGAAATAACACATTATCATGGATGTTGTTAATACAAAACGCACTGAACAGACTTTGTTTAGCGCAAAGATAGGTTGCTCATCACCATAAGAGAGATTTGTTATTATAAGACCTCCTATATTTCCTATTATTAACGCAGTACTGATATCTGATATTTTATTATATGCACCGATGAATACTTGTAAATTCAAAAGTGTCATATGTTAAAATGCGAGATTTTAATTGTGATAGGAACATATATGTCTAACTTCGATACAATTGCAAAGATATCAATTGTAAAGAAACCAATTGTAAAGAAACCTCCTGTAAAGAAAACAATTGTAAAGGTACCACCTGTAAAGAAAGCAAGAGTAAAGAAAACAATAGTAAATAAAGAAACACCCACTGGAACCTCCACAACGACAACCCCCACTGGAACCTGCACCACACCTAACCGTCGCAGGGGGGCGGAACCCCCAACACCCACCACATCTAACCGTCGCAGGGGGGCGGAACCCCCAACGGAACCCCCAACGGATTGGAAGTTTTATATTATTTATCATACTGGTTGTGGCGCTACTTATGCTGGCGTTTCTCCTGATCCTGTTCGACGACTCCGCATGCATAATGGTGAGATTTGTGGGGGTGCGAAATATACCACATCGAAGGGTCCTGGATGGGTACACATTTGCTTAGTACGAGGGTTTCCTACGAAACAAAATTCTATGCAATTTGAATGGGCTATAAAACATGTGGCGCCACGTAATGTGGGTGGATTAGAAAGTCGGTTGCGAAAGTTGGGGATTTTATTTCGTAAAGAGCAATGGACATCTAAGAGTCCCATGGCGGATAGTGTTCCGTTGGAGATTGAATGGGTGGGGGTTCCGACCCCCTGCGACGGTGTATTGGTGGGTGTGGGGATGGGGATGGAGGGAGGGTTTGGGGTAGGAGGAGCTGGTACTGATGTTGATACTTCTATTCATAGCCACATAGATCCTACTCCTACTAAATACAACGTGTTCGGCGTAGAACTAACCATTGTCGGCGCCTTGCCTGAGTATATTAGAGAGATTATCAATTAAATAAAAATACTAAATATATATACATGATTAAAAGTGTTGTACATTTAATTGATTATTTCAAGAAGTTTCGTAAGGATCATAGTGAAACAGATCACGATGTTAAAAAGATATCACATAATACAAGTTGCTTTACTCAGGGTTTATATTATGACGCGGATAATGTGATGCTTTATGAAAGCTGTGCTGGTGCTGGCGCTGGCGCTGATGTCAGTGTGTTGCGCGTAATGCGTGGACCTGATCGGGAGGTTGTTTTAGAAAGAGAATTTCCGGAATTTTTAGAGGGTCTTAGTGTTGTGGGTGATTTTATTTATATGCTAACATGGAAGGCGGGATTTATGTATGTGTTGAATAAACGGACATTGGAGGTGGTTAGTAAGTGTTATTATGAAGGTGAGGGTTGGGGGCTAACCCATGATGGCGAATATTTTATCATGTCGAATGGATCTGGTAGGTTGACTTGGTTTAGAATCGTTGGAGAGAAAATAGAAATAAAAAAAGAATTAAATATTGGTGTTCGGAATTTAAACGAATTGGAGTGGGTAGACGGTCATATTTATGCGAATGTGTGGTATAAAGATGAACTGTTGAAAATTAGTGTGGATGATTCAAAAGTTGTTGACGTTATGGAGTTGGATTGGTTGAGAGAATTTGAAAATTCTAAATCAGGTGTGCTAAATGGGATTGCTTATGATTATGTGTCGAAGATGTTTCTTGTTACGGGGAAAAATTGGGAGGGGATGTATTGGGTTAATGAGTAAGGGAAAGGGAAAGGGTTAGGATTGGGGGATAGGGATAAGGATAAGGATAAGGATAAGGAAACGTTTCAGTTAATGTACATTTTGTGAACGAACTTAAAATTCTATATTAGATATATATATATATGAGTCTTGTAAACATTATTGATTATTTTACCAGTTTTCGAAAAACATTACTTTCCGAAATAGAATGTTATTATGCCAAGGGCAATATTAACGAATTATCAGAAAATATAATTACCAATCGTTCAAACGCTAAACAATATAAATCTCTACCCATTGGTATTATTGTTGCTTCTGATTCAAAACGCTTCGAAACAGGTCCGATGGCTGCGACACTGTTAAAAGATGCTGGTTTTACTATATTAGAGATTCAAAATGTATCAAATCTTGAAATAAACGAAGCCTTGTATAAAATGCTTGCTAAAACGAATTGTAGTAGTATCATTTGCATTGGAGGTACTGGAATTTCTAAAAATGATATAACAATTGAAGCTGTAAAATCCAATATTATAAAGGAAATTCCTGGCTTTGGAGAACTATTTAGATTCATTACTCATGAAAAATGGAAGCATCTTAAGGATGAGATAGGTTATCTTTCAATTGGTACTCGTCTCGTAGCAGGGGTGTCAAGCGACTCCAAGCTTATTTATTCTTTACCTGGATCACCCGAGGCAGTTAAACTTGCTATTACAGAACTTATTATTCCCGATATATGCACTCTAATTGCACAGTTAAAAAAGGATGAATAAGTTATGGTTTTATATGCGTTTATTTATAATATCCGGTTATGTTATAAAATGTCGAGTTTAGGTTTATTGAAATCTTTTGTTAAGAAGAATACAGCTGATATTAAGAAGAATACAGCTGAGATTAAGAAGAATACAGCTGCTATTAAGGCAATCGATGGACAACAAGATGTTCTTAAAATTAGTATTAAGGAAAACTTCGACACCGCTAATGGAAAACCAACTTTTACTGATGGTTTTTTACATGATCAAGATGGAAATTATATTAGACGTGGTTATGCCCAAATACCTATTTTGGATAATTCTGATAAGGTAATAGGTCATGAAGTCAATGATAGTGTAATTCAAAAACAAAGTACTAACAACTATATGTACCGTTTAAATACGACTTATCATTTTGAAAACATCGGAACCGTCAATACTTTATTTCATTTTAATATTGAAGATACGGACGGACGTTTTCCAGTTGGACGTACTATACAAGGAGATATTATTTCCGGTTCTGGTAGATATCTTGGAAAAACAGGTACTGTAACTGTTGTTGTTACAGGTGATAAGACAAGAGACATTCATTTTGTAATACATAATAAAAAAGGGGATGATGGGGTATCCACGGGCGGCATGTTTGGAGACACTAACCCGCAGACTGGCCGACCCTTCATGCTGCAACTGCCATCTGTGGATTCTACTTCTCCACCTACACCTGGAATGCACACGAACCTCACAATCAGCCCCCTCCCTTTGGTGATCGACCCACAGTCATTCGACCAGAGTCGTCCTCCAATCTTCGGTCCCTTGGTCTGAGATAATTGCTGAGTCTAACTTTCAACCCGGAAATAAGTAGGAAAACGAGATATCGGTTATTATTTAAACTCTATTACACTCTATATTAGTGCACCATAATCGCACCATAATCGCACTAAGATCTTCTATTGTCCGATAACATTCCATATTATTTAGGAATTCGGATTTTTATATGCGTTTATTTATAATCTCATGTTATGTTATAAAATGAGTTTAGTTTTGTTGAAATCTTTTGTGAGCGAAATTACAGCCAACAATGCGAAGATGGCGCAGAATAAAAAAGATATTGATGACATTAAGAGTCAGCTTATATTCATTCATGAATATATTAAAGAACTTAAGGATTTTGATGAACTACAAGTTGCTGCTGACGTTGAAGCCGCTGTAATTATTGCTGGTATTCAGGATGAAATTATTTCCCTTAAGGCATTTGATACAAAGGAGGAAAAGGAGGAGGATGAAATCAGAGAAGATATTAAGGACATTCAGCAAAAAATTGCCGCCCTTAAGGCCAAAATTGCGCTACAGGACGATATAAACGCTGAAGATCATGATATTACTGATGCAGAGATTAATGACCTTGAGGCAAGTGATGTAGTACAAGTTGCTGTTGACGTTGAAGCCGCTGTAATTATTGCTGGTCTTCAGGCTGAGATTCTTGCACTTAAGGCCGCTAATAATGTACAGGACGATGGTGAGAAAATTATTAAGGGAGATGTTAAGGTTCTTCAAGTAGAGGTTAAGGACCTTAAATCCAAGGAGGAAACGGAGAAGTTTGATGAAATTGCCAATCTTGAACTTATGATTACCAGATTGAAGGAAAAATTAGTTGATTTAAACGGTGGAGTGCCTATGTTAAACGGTGAAGAGCAGCCTGAAGATAAGCTTTAGGCAGGCAGCACCAAAGTAGCAGCACTTGATCATCCGTAGGAAAACGAGAGATCATTTACACAATTGAACTTGATAATTCAATATTCCTTTAAAATGGAAAGTAATATTGAACAGAATAAAAATAGTGCGTTATAGTATAAACATGACTATGAACTCTTGTTCTGCTATTTTTAGGGCTTTTACCAAAGATCGCGAAACCGCCGTTGACCATAAGATTAAGGCGATTGAGAAGCAGCTTTCTGTAATTACAAAACTACACGCAAAGGATATGAAAGAGATGAAGGCCTTGATTGAATCCATTTCAGAAGCCAGTGTGGAAAACCTCAAAGTTGATAGTAGTATCAAGGAAGAGATTAATGAGATTAAGGAAGAAGATAAAAAAGAGCTTGCTTTTATGATCGCCAATGTGGAGAAGGAATTAAATGACGCGCGCGAAAAATTGGAAAAATTAAAACCTACACCAAAACTGGGAGCAGAAAATATGGGCCCAATTGACGTGGTGGCACCCGACGAGGCCAAGGTGGTTCCTGCCCTATCCAGTGGCGTTGATGCTGCCGCTCCAAACGCCGATGACCGGCCAGATTATAGTGCACCTGCACCTGCACTCAGACCGGCAATGGCTTCAGAAGTAGTCAAGGCAGGGGACACGCAGTTCGATAGCGCGCAGCTCCGCTTAGACCTTCGAAGGGGGCACCAGTAGTAATATAGGTCCAGAAATGAGTAGGAAAACGAATTATGAGTATTATTTAAAATACAATATAGGGTTCACAATATAGGGTTTATTTGATCCGGGTGCATTAAAGTTAAATTTTGTTTTGGTGCCTTTTTATTGGCCTCGATATCTTCAATTTCATTTTCAATTTCAATTTCAATTTCAATATTTTCATTGTTTATAAAATCAATTTCCGAACAGCACTCTGAACAACATATTACACAAGCGATAATTACGCATGCACAGAATATAATTCCGAATATTGCTTCATTACTCATCTTAGAAAATGTATGTTAATATGTTCTTAATTCATTTATGAATATATTAAAATATTCATTTATGAATATATTAAAATAGTGCGTTATAGTATAAACAATGGCTCCTTTAGACAAGAAAACTTCCGAGGTGCAAGGTTCTGGTAGAACTATTTTTACTTTAGCTACAATAATTTTTGATGTAATAGAAGACGAATTGCAAGTTTCCGATGCTCTTAAATGTGCTGGAAAAAAGGTTGATAATGGTGCTGCACGTGCTGCGAGAGTGGCTACCAATGCAGTTAGTAAGGTTTCGGTGAAGCAAGCGCAAAGAAAACTCGGGTTTACGAAAGACGAATCGCTTTTCTTTACAGGCTTAGGAAATGGAACGATTGAAGCAGGTGGTTATTAATGGAAAGTAATATTGAACAGATCTTTTTATCGTGCGTTATAGTATAAACAATGGGTAAACGACAAGCTAATGAAGCACAAGAAGTTGGTGACCAAGAGCTAAAAACATGGGGGCAAGGTTCCTCCGAGGTGCAAGGTTCCTCCGACAAGAAAACTTCTTCTGGTGTGCAAGGTTCCGGAAGGTTTCTTTTTGCTTTAGCTAAAATATTGATTGATGTAATAGACGACGAATTGCAAGTTTCCGATGCTCATAAATGTGCTGGAAAAAAGGTTGATAATGGTAAACGTGTTGTGAGAGCGGTTGCAAGTGCAGTTAGTAAGGTTTCTAATGTGAGTGGACAAAGAAGGCTTGGTGCTCCCGTCATTTGTATCGGTAATCCATATGGTTGTCACAATCTTCCCATCTATCGCTTCCCTTAGAGCTACAGGAAATCCAGCAGTAGAAGAGGTCCGGAAATGAGTAGGAAAACAGGAAATGAGTAATAAAATCAATATTCCTTTTAATGGAAAGTAATATTGAACAGACTTTTTTATCGTGCGTTATAGTATAAACATGTCTTCTTCTAATTCTTTAGCACTAAGTTTGGGAAAACTATTTGGTATCGACAATAAGTCTTCGGATGAGCAGGAAAAGAAGCAGAGTACTGCTATTGCGAATATTAAGAAACTCGCTGAAGAAAATCAGGAGGCTATTGAAAAGATTAACGATGAGGGTAAAGACGCTCCGAAAGACCAATTTACTATTTGGTATTATGGACCTAAACCCATAACCAATTTTCCAGACAAGACACCTGAACAAGAACTTGGACAAACATCTATAAACACATATTCAACTTATCGTCAAGTGTATAATGCCAGAGATGGAAATATAATACCTAACTCTGGTATTAATTTTTTTGAGACATATATTGAGAATGATTCAATCCTAAATGCAACACAAGGTCAAGAAAATTATTCCACGTTTACAATTAATCTCGGATACAAGTCAGTATCTGGTACGTTATACGGACTCGCCGATTCAGATGGTTTTTGGCCAAAGGACTCTATTGTATTGGGCACCATACCCACTAAAGGTGTTTTTGCTGGATCAGCGAAAAATGAGGATCAATTACCTTATAACTATATTAGATTCAAAACATATAGTAATGGATGGCGAAGTGTAGATTTTTCAGTAAACAAAATCGAAAAAAATGCTCCTCTTGCACCTGAATTGGGGGGTACTGCCTGCGAAGGTGTCTTTGGGCAAGGATTCGCGTCAACAGTCGACTGGTGTTGAATTTAATAAGTACGATAATGACGTTTCGAATACTATGCATGGTACACAATAAGTAATCCATGGCAACCCGGAAATGAGTAGGAAAACGAATTATGAGTAATAAAATCAATATTCCCTTTTTAATGGAAAGTAATATTGAACAGATCTTTTTATAGTGCGTTATAGTATAAACAATGGGTAAACGACAATTTACTGATGGTGACCAAGAGCTAAAAGCTGGTGTGGATGAGAAAACTTCCTCCGAGGTGCAAGGTTCCGGAAGGTTTCTTTTTGCTTTAGCTAAAATATTGATTGATGTAATAGACGACGAATTGCAAGTTTCCGATGCTCATAAATGTGCTGGAAAAAAGGTTGATATGGGTAAACGTGTTGTGAGAGCGGCTGCCAATGCAAGTAGTAAGTTTTCGGTGAAGCAAGCAAAGCTTGGGTGCACGAGTGGCCAAGATGACTGCGAATTCCCATTTAACTTGTAAAAACAATTAACACAATACTATGTCATCTAACAAGACTCGATGGACAACCCGGAAATGAGTAGGAAAACAGGAAATGAGTAATAAAATCAATATTCCTTTTAATGGAAAGTAATATTGAACCGAACATTTTTATAGTGCGTTATAGTATAAACAATGGGTAAACAAATTGATAGTGTATATACGATTCCTGAAAGAACACTCGAGGCGGGCTCCGACAAGAAAACTTCCGAGGTGAAAGGTTCCGGAAGGTTTTTCTTTGCTTTAGCTAAAATAATTGTTGATGTAATAGACGACGAATTGCAAGTTTCCGATGCTCATAAATGTGCTGGAAAAACGGTTGATATGGGTAAACGTGTTGCGAGAGTGGCTACCAGTGCAGTTAGTAAGGCTTCTAATGTGAGTGGACAAAGAAGGCTTGGGTGCAACTGGCTAACTGAAGGCTGGTCGGCAGGCTGCCAGGGGTAAGCCCCATTTAACGTGTTTTAATATAAAACAATTAACACAATGCCACTCCATCTAATAAGACTCTATTGGCAACCCATAAATGAGTAATAAAAAATAAGGCATTTTTCTATTTACAATCATGCTTCCAATATTACATTCGGCGCACTTTCTACAAGTTTAACCACATTCTTATACGACATGTTCGGTTTCATTTTTTGCATCTTATCTATTAACTCTAAATAATACATTGTTCCGTCTATAGGGAAGCATGTGTTATGTACCCATCTTGCACCTGAATAGGGTACGCGCCGCATTTCCATTCCACCAGACTCCAATACTTGGCTTATTTCGTCTCCACGATTTATGGTTCCATCGCACACAAAACAGTGCAACTTAAAATTACTTTTACAACAGATTCTATGTGTCGGTAGCATCGTATAATAACTCTTACGACAACTGCTATCAGTTCTTCATTTTTTGTTTCAATAAAAAACACGTTGGTTTTTATTTTTTATTTTTTTATTAAATTACATGAAACTATCTATTACTATATACTTAGGCCATAAGCAGATCGACCAATAGGTCTCCGTTCGCATTGGGCTTGACAATGGACTTCTTGGCCTTTGTCATGGCTGCCTTTTTCTTTTTGACAATCGCGACATCGCTCCTCTCCTCTACTGTAAGAGTTAACAATGCCTCCTTCTTGAGGAGCTTGGCTGCATCCTTCTTCAGGAGCTTGGCTGCTTCCTTCTCCTGGAGCTTGGCCTGCTTGGCTGCCTCCTTCTCTTCGAGCTTGGCCTGCTTGGCGGTCGCCTTCTCTTCGAGCTTGGCCTGCTTGGCTGCCTCCTTCTCTTCGATCTTGGCCTGCTTGGCTGCTTCCTTCTCTTCGAGCTTGGCCTGTTTGGCTGCCTCCTTCTCGTCGATTTTGGATTGATTGGCTGCTTCCTTCTCGTTGAACTTGGCCTGCTTAGCTGCTTCCTTCTCGTCGATTTTGGCCTGCTTAGCTGCTTCCTTCTCGTTGATCTTGGCTTGCTTAGCTGCTTCCTTCTCGTTGATCTTGGCTTGCTTGGCTTGGTTCTTCTCATCGAGCTTGGCTTGCTTGGCTTGGTTCTTCTCATCGAGCTTGGCTTGCTTGGCTGCTTCCTTCTCGTCGAGCTTGGCCTGTTTGGCCATGTTCTGCTCTTCAAGCTTGGCTTGCTTGACTGCTTCCTTCTCTTCAAGCTTGGCTTGCTTGACTGCTTCCTTCTCTTCAAGCTTGGCTTGCTTGGCGGCTTCCTTCTCGATGGCCTTGGCAGCAGCTTTGGTGGCGGCCAAGGCTTCTTTGATTGCCTGTTTCTCGGGACTCAAGACTTTCTTTGCCTTGACAGGGGTCGTGGGCATGGAAACTGTCTGGATAGTTGTGGGGGTATTGGGTGCTGACATGATTACTTTGAATACTTTGAAAACTTTACGTCTTACTTGTTGAATTGATACCCTAAATCTATCAGAAAAAAAGTGCTTCATTTTTTTTTTAGAAATCGAAAAAATTTTGCGAAATAATGAAAAATGTAGTACGTTTTTTTAAGTAAAGTGTGCATGTTGCGATATAGAGCTAAGTGCAATAGAGCCGTTGGAATATAGAGCCGTTGCATTAGATTTAGTGCCAAAACATTAAACTCATATCTCTCTACTTGTATGAAATAGGTTTTATTTTTGGATACTCCCATTCCAACGCAAGTCCTATACACTTAATCATGTCAAATCAAGTCCATCAATCTAAATTGAAAATGTAAAGTTAGAGAGATTACGCGTAAAAGAAATGAATACCAATATTAAAATAAAATATAGTACTTTACTATAACATGTCAATCGAATCTGCAAAACGATTTATTAATTCATTAGAAATTTTGTTTCCTGTAGAACCAAAAGAAGTTCCTGTAGAACCAAAAAAAGAAATTCCTGATCTCGTTTTATATTATTGTTTATTCTTACCAGCATATCCAGGTGAGTATGTTCCAACATCTGTCTCGACCAAATATATGGTAGAGTCAAAACAAACTCAAGCATCAAAAGTTGGACATTTTAATGCTATAAGTGTTAGAACTTTATGTACTGAAGATGGGGTGGCTATTCCAAATTCATACATTTTACTTAAAGGTATTCGCACTCCAGGTGATGTGGATTCTGGCGAATTAGATGCAAATGGTAATACCATTATAAGAAATGTTAAAAGGATGTATTTTGAAGAATTCGAAATTACCATTCTTGACGATGAAGGTAATAATATTGGGGGTTTAGGGGGACAACTTCACTATCAAGACGAAGGAACAGGAACAACCACCTCTGTTCCTGTATTGAATTTTCCAATTAGTCAAGCTTATGGTATATATAGTGAATATTTACATGGCAATATTAATTGGCAGTATGACAACGAAGGTATTTATCTCCGCACTCTTACTGTGTCTCCACCACGAAAGGACTTGTTGGGGGGGAGCTTCTCACTGGTGTGGTAGCATTGTAGATACATTACCATTTACATGCAACGTTTCCTTTGAAATGTGAAATTATAATAAAACATGTACAATTTATTATAATTAATAAGTATTCAAAAATACATATATACAAAAAATGTTAAAAGCCCCCGATACCTCGCTTATAACTGTGAGACCCCATATTCGTTTAATAACGAAATGTTTACAACTTACCCCCTGGTCCCTCCATTTCCTCTATGTCTTAAGCCCCCAGTCCTCGCATTAAGACGGCGAAACACTCACTCCTGCTATAAAACTCAAAACTTGTCAGAGCTCAGCGGTTTAATTTTGTAATATAGTCAGTGTCTAAACCGAACAAGTCGGATTATGTTTCTTACCTCGATGGCGGTCTTTCCATGGCGCCGACCCATTCCACTTTTTTACGACAGTTAGGTCGACCATAAGCCCCCGTCTCTCCTATTTTCTCGCTTATGATTGTGAGACACCGTTTTTGGAGTTATGTCTCTCCATTTCCTCTATGGCGGTCTTTCCGCGGCGCCGACCCATTCCACTTACACTTACACAACCTTAACCCCCACATTAACCCACACCGTCGCAGGGGGCGTAAGGGTACCAAGTGGAACCCCTACCCACACCTTAACCCGTCGCAGGGGGCGGAACCCCCATATCTCTTCCAAGAGGGGTCGAACCTCTGACCTCGCGATTAACAGTCGCACGCTCTAACCAACTGAGCTATGGAAGAAAACAAAATATATATCGGGAGAATGTTTCGATCATCCGACCTTCTGGTTATGAGCCAGACACGCTGCCTCTGCGCCACCCCGATAAAGTAGTTCTTTTCGTATTAACCAGGATACACCACGTGGAGGTAGAACTAATAGTATCCCGTGTGCATCGAGTGGGGTTCGAACCCACGCAGCTTACGCTACCAGGTCTTAAGTCTGGCTCCTTAGACCACTCGGACATCGATGCAGAAAGCCAACACCCATGAGTATTTTTTATTCATATGAAATACACAAAACACATTGTGGTTCGATCGGAATCGTCAGTCTCATCTACCACATGACCAGCTGTTCGTCATACTACACCCATGAACAGTTTAAAGACTCTATTCAGGTCCTTCTGCAAAGATGCGGGCTCGAACCGCAGACCTTCGGCTCATAAGACCGATGCTCTAACCAACTGAGCTATAATTGCATAAACTCACCCAGTGAGGGGCTCGAACCCTCGGCCACACGCTTACTTTAATTTCTTTAAAAGGCGTGCGCTCTACCAACTGAGCTAACTGGGTTTACGGTAAATATTCATTTTATAAATTCCCACACGGGGAATCGAACCCCGACCCCATCCTTGAAAGGGATATATCCTAACCGTTAGACTATGTGGGAAAATACATACAATATATATACAAATATAAAAAGCTCTTACCGAGATTCGAACTCAGGTTTCATGGATTCAAAGTCATGAGTGATAACCACTACACTATAAGAGCTCCATGTAGCAGTGTATCACTGACTACACACTATATCTACACACATTCCCTTTAAACGGGTTTATACCATCTTTTCTAAGTATTCAAACAATATGGGCAAAACTGGAAATGAGTAGGGAAACCGGAAATGAGTATTATTTTTTTTATTGCGTTATATTATAAAATGACGAAAGGAGTTTTTAACGAAAATGTTTTAACGTTGTTAGAAAGTTTAGGCAAGGCTATTAAGGAAGAAGTTGACCTTGTAAAAGAAAATAAAACTAATAACCCCAAAAGCGAACATAAGGGTAGCGTTATACGTGCAGCAATAAACGCTGTACATAATCATGCATTAAAAAAATCTCGTCTGCTCGCTAATAAAGGACTGCTCGGGAGTACTGATTGCAATTCTTGCTACTGGGTCTGGAATTTTGGGTCTAAAACATGTAACTCATGCGCTTGTCAAGGGGGGTGCCAATAGTATATTTTTTATCAACAACGAACCTTTAGATAAATGGCATAGTACTCGGTACTATTTCATTTTAAGAATTTTACCCTTAACCGGAAATGAGTAGGGAAACCGGAAATGAGTGATAAAAAAATACCATATATCGGCACTTTTTAGTTGTTTTTTTGGTTTTTGATTTTTGTATGTAATATCCCCATTAGACTGCCAACTCACTCAGTGTCATCTTACTCATGTCCCCTTCTACATCATTTAGCTCCTCCAGTCTACACAATTTCGTATAGGCACCCGCCAGTTCTCCGCGCAATTCATTACGTGTCATATTACTCACGTCCCCTTCTACATCACATTCTCCTTCCTCTTCGTCGATGAGTTCGCGTCTCATTCTCTTTTGAGGGCGAGCAATCTCTGCATCATAGACATCGGGCTTCTCTTCTTTTGCGTTTAGCTCTTGCTCCAATCTACGCAATTCCGTATAGGCCCAAGACAGTTCTCCGCGCAATTCTCCAATTGTTAGGTTCGCGTGAGCAGCCATTGCTGTGTTGGAAGTCCATGTAATACTTGTCTTGTCTACGCGACACACGTTGTAATGACGACTCAATGCATACAACACTTGGAAAGCATGTCTATCGATCGCGATATCTACACCATTCTTACGCATAAAGGATAGATACAACTTCTTCCAGACAAGCTTGTTGATTGTACCACTCAAAACACGCTCACTCAACTCACCCTCCAACATTAGTCGAAGGTAAATTCCTGCAAGCCTCACACTCACTCCCTCACACCCATTAGGCATATTCGCCTCTACAAAAGTTGGTACTGTATTCATTATTAAATGACTTCTTTTAGTTGATACTCTACATATATAGCAAAATTAGTACGTCATTTTTTATTTCACGAAAAAAATATTTTCTTTTTATTTTTATTTTGCTTTTATTTTAGTTTAATATGATGCGTCCATCTTTAAACATTCCTATCTCTTCATGATCCGAAAAACTAAAGATCACATTCGTACCAGATATCAGATACGTCTCACCATCATATTCCATCTTTTTCACGGTTATCGCTTCCTCAGTATCCACTGGTTCAGGAACAAGTACTCCATTATCTGAATCCTTATTTTGCTTAGATCGCTGCGCTTCTGCAACAAGACTCGCTATTAAATCATCTCCGCGATCAGACGTTGATGACACAACCGACTTTTCTTTGCGCGGACGCCCTCGCTTCTTTAATGGTAGGGAGGCAGGGGGAGATTCTATGCCTACACCCACCACGCCAAGTTTTGAATTAATTAATACATCCGTGTTAGCACCCACTGCGTTAGCACCCACTGCGTTAGCATATTCCCCATTCAAAAGGGATATACATTCTTCAAGTAGTTTAGCATCCGTGATATTTAATGATAGAACACCACGATCACTTAAACCATTTAACAGTTTTAAAACATTCACCTTCATCTTTAACCTATAGTACTTATCTATTTATTTTAAACCGTGCTTCAATTTTTTTCGCGACCCACTACACCTTATGTCCACCGTCGTAAGGCTTACCGCCATGCGACGATATCATTATATCATTGATGGATGTGCTTTTATCTTTCCCAAAATACACTGCCAAAATACGACCATACTTATCGAATCCATTTAGTTCCACGTCGATTATACCATTGTTATAATACAACAAGTCTTGAAACGCCGCCTTTTGACGCTGCGCATTGGCCACTTCTATTTCACGAAAATCTATATTCTTACGAGGATGCAATTCGCTTGTATCATATCCAAGACCACGCGTTCTATATTTTATCCAATGCCCATTGTGTTTAAATACAATACTACACGTATCACCGTCGTAAATATTCACCACTTTAGCCATTGTTTTTACTCCGGCAAAAGAAAAGTACGCAAGTTCATTGTCTTGTTTCTGCAATGCATAATACAATTGATAAGACGCACAGCAACCCATTATATATACTTCAGTATTTAGGTATAACACACCATCATTTTTTTCTTTTAGACCGACTGCCATAATACCACGCTAATCCTATACGTGTACACTATTAAACATATCCTCTATTTAGATAT
>Ga0209658_1001411_pt1 | contig 14663 bp, 14 predicted proteins | sample SaaInlV_150m_DNA_6_FD_184656 | JGI IMG/M metagenome (GOLD analysis project Ga0209658, IMG submission 184656) | Marine microbial communities from expanding oxygen minimum zones in the Saanich Inlet - SI037_S4LV_150m_DNA (SPAdes) (version 2) | ecosystem: Environmental > Aquatic > Marine >...
ATTTTTTTTATATAAATTTAAAGCAGACTCATTTGTTTCTTGGGTGTTTAATTTCATACTTAGAAATTTCTTTTGCTTGCTAAATGATAAAACTGATTGAAGTAATTCTTCCCCATAACCCAGCCCCTGATAAGACTTATCCACTCCAATTCTTTGAAGATATGAAAGTTTTCTAGTTTCTCCTAAAATTGCATAGCCTATTAGCTCGCCATTATTTTTTTGAAGGAAAAGATTATTGTTTACACAACTTTTTAAAGTTTCATGAAAGGAATTAGATGAGTTTCTCCAATAGCGGTCGAATATTCTTTCATCTAGCTTTAATAAATACTGAAAATCAGCTACTTCTAAGTTCTTGTGTGTGATGCTAGTTACACCATCCATTTTGTCACTTGAGTAATATCTCATAATTTGATCACAAACATATAGCTTTTTATAAACACACCAACCTGCTGACTCCCAGGAGGCTATTTGATTTTCTGAAATCATTGAAGAATGAAAGACTACACCAGTATCATTTGAGATATTTGAGAACTTTTTTAATAAACCGTGCCCACCGTAAACTTTTTCAAAATATACATACGGGTAGTAGTCGTTCCATTTTCTTGTATAGTAAGATCCGTTGAAAGAGTAATTTAGTTTTTTTTCATTTGTTAAATACATATTTTAAAATCTTTTTATCCTCTTCAAAAGTTAGTAAATTTTTTGCTTCTTCGTAGCCAACAATTGCTAACTCTTCAATCTCACTGTCAGGTTCTTTATCAAAAGCTTGGATAACTTTCATTTCATAAAACCACACAGTTTTATTAATTACTTCATCAACTAATCTGATTTCATATCTAGATTCAGCAATAGGTTTATCATGATTTAACTCAACCCTGAATCCGGTTTCTTCATAAACTTCTCGAACTGCAGTGTCGGTCGGTTTTTCACCTTCTTCTAAGTGTCCTTTTGGAAAACCCCAAAAACTTTTATCTACAATTCCATCATTTCTTTTATTTTTAACAATAAGTATTAAGTTGTTATAAAAAACAATTCCACCAGCTGCAAAATCTACTTTAGAATTCATACTGTATAGTTTCCAATCTTCTTCTAAGCTATCAATATGGTACCAACAACATTATTAAAAGTTTTAAATGAAAACCCATTTTTGAAGGATGTTGCGACATTTTATAAAAATGCAGGCTATCAGCTCTATTTGGTTGGTGGTGCGGTAAGAGACGGAATACTGGATATCTCAACTAAAGATTTTGACTTTACTACTGATGCGAATGTTGATGAGTCATTGAAACTATTTAAAGAAAATGGATTTCAGACAACTGAAATTGGTAAGGCTTTTGGAACGATAGAAGCCTTGTATGAAAATTTTTCTTTACATATAACTACCTTTAGAGAAGATTCTTATGAAGAAACATCACGAAAACCGGATATTATTAGTTCAAACAATTTAGAGAATGACTTAAAACGAAGAGATTTTACAATCAACGCAATTGCTTATGATATTTTAGAGAATAAGTTAATTGATCCCTACGGAGGATTAAAAGATTTATCTCAAGGAGTTATAACAACACCTCTTTCCGCAGATATCTCATTTTCAGATGACCCTTTACGAATGCTTAGAGCTTGTCGGTTCATAAGCTCTCATGGATTTTCGCCTGACGCGAATACTTTTGAAGCCATTAAAAAAAATATAGATAGAATCGAGATAGTCAGTAGTGAGCGAGTTAGAGATGAGCTTACGAAACTTTTAATTGGAGCCAATCCATCTTTGGGTATAAGAGCATTTGTTGAAAGTGGATTAAGTATCAAAATAATGCCTGAACTTGATGAGCTGAAGATTGAAGTTGATCCAAAACATCATCATAAAGATGTTTACGAGCATACTCTTATTGTCGTAGACAGAGTTTTACCAAATATTGTTTCTAGGCTAGGTGCTTTGCTACACGATATTGGAAAACCAAAAACGAAGGGCATAGAAAATGGAAAAGTTCATTTTAGACACCATGAAGTTGTTGGTGCAAGAATGACTAAACAAATTCTAAAAAGATTAAAATTTAGCAAAAAAGAAATACAGGACATATGCTTACTAGTAGAGAATCACTTGCGTCCTCATACTTTTAAAATGGGATGGACAGATTCAGCTGTAAGAAGATATATTGTTGATTCTGGTGAATTGATGGATCAGTTAAATGATTTAGTTCGTGCAGACATAACAACTAAAAACAAAAATAAGTACGACGAAATTAATAAATATCTTGATGATATGGAATCAAGGATTGCAGAAGTTAAAGAGAAAGAGGAACTTTCTAACTTAAGACCTCCAGTATCTGGTGATGACATAATGAAACTATTTAACTTGAAACCAGGACCCAGTGTTGGAATAATAATGAAAGCTCTTTACGAACAGAGATTGAATGAAGGCGAAGTTTCTAAAGAAGAGGCAATTCAGTTAGCCGAAGATATTTTTAAAAAATTATAATTGTATAAATATGCATTTTAATGTATATTTATACAATGACAAAGTCAACCCTACAAAGGCAAAAAATAATAGCTGACCTGATTGAAAGTGGTAATATCTCTTCTCAAAACCAACTTAAGGGTCTGTTGAAGAAAAACAGTCTTTTAATAACTCAAGCAACACTATCAAGAGACTTAAGTGAGCTGGGGGCTATAAAAAAAAGACAAAAAGATGGTTTATTAGTTTATGTTTTACCAAAGGATCAAGATAACAATGCCCATAGAAAAATTGCTATAAATGCTTTAAACGACTTTGTTTTGGAAGTAGATTCAGTACTAAATCAAGTTGTAGTTAAAACTACCACTGCAGCAGCACAGGTAGTTGCTGAAGCTATTGATAATCTATTTTTAGATAATGTAATAGCCTCATTAGCAGGTGACAACGTAGTTTTAATTATTTCAAGCAGTGAAGAAAAAGCAAAAATAATTTCAAAAAATATTGAAAATGTTCTTGGCTGAGATTTTTATGAATGCTTGAATATTTAAAATATTCCGATAAAAAAATTCATGATAATTTATTTATCAGCGAGCCAATTGTGGATAAAAGTCTAAACAGTCCTAACCAAGTTTTAGTTCGTATTCCAGATTCTAAAAAGCCAATTACAGATGTCATCCTTAGTTTCGATGGACAGAATCTCTTTGATAAAAAAACAAGTCATTTTGGTAGTATTTTCAACCTAGAGAAACTTATCCAGACTGCAGAAACTGACCGAGACAAAAATATATTAGTTATTGCTGTTACTTCCAACAATCAAAGACAAACACAATATAATCCTTATCCACGTAAAGTTTCAAAAATATCTTCGTCGCATCTTAAAATGATTATTTTAGATGTCATTCCTTCAGTTCTTGAAAATTTTAAGCTAGACATTACAAATACTAAAAAACATGTATTGGGAGCATCTATGGGAGCATTAATGGCTATTAAATTCTCAATAATCAATCCTGAGTTCAATAATATAATATGTTTATCGCCTGCATTTTGGTTTGGCTTTCCTGGCGTAATATTAGATATTAAAAATTTAGATAATAATACTTTTCTTTACCTTTACACAGGTCAAAAAGAAGGTCATATTTTCAATGATGAGGTCAAAAATATATTCCCAAAAGAATGGGAACTAGATTTTTCGACGAATGATAATTTTTATGTTTCAGGAGTTAACTTAATGGAGAATTCTTTTATAGAAAATGACATAAAATATGAATACTTAATAGAGGAAGAAGGAATGCATAATGAGTCATATTGGGGAAAAGTGTTAGAAAAATATTTTCAAGAATTGTTATAAATCGTAAAAAGTCAATAAAAACAACTTACTTAGCAAATAAAAACAGAAAATAAAAATTATATTTAAATAATCTCTACTACTAAAGTAATCTAGTCGAAAGACACAGACTAATAAGGAGAATATATGCCGAAGGGCAAAGTAAAATGGTTCAACCAAACCAAGGGCTATGGTTTCATAGCACCTGAAGATGGTGATAAAGATGTGTTTGTTCACATCACCGCAGTACGCAATGCTGGAATGAATAATCTTGAAGAAGATCAAGAGGTTGAATTTGAGATTGTAGAAAAAAATGGCAAAGCTTCAGCTGAAAATCTGAAGTAGAGTTCCAGTTAAACTGGTTTTTAAAAAGGAGCGCTAGTCGCTCCTTTTTCTTTATAAATAGTATTGGCAAAAGAACCTATAGATACATTATCCTTAATGAAGTTATGAATTTATCAAAAAAAGCTAGAGAGAGAATTGCAAAGACTATTAAAAATGGTGCAGTCTTACTCCATGGAAATAAAACTATTTATAGAAACAATGATGCAAACTATCCATTTCGTCAGTTTTCTGATTTTCATTATTTGACAGAGTGGCCAGAACCTGATGCTCACGCAGTAATACTAGTTAACGATTCAGTGCCAGAACTCCATATGTTTGTTTTAGATAAAAATGAAGAAATGGAAACATGGGACGGAAAAAGGATTGGAAAACAAGGCGCTGTAGATCTTTATGGAGCAAAGATTGCTTATTCGAATACACAATATAAAAGTGAATTAATAAACCTTCTAAAAGGCCATACAGACATTTATTGCGATTATTCATCAAGTTCTTTTCAGGAAATAGACCAACAGGTTCTTAATCTTGCAGTTCCTTATGACCAAAGGGGAGGAAACTTTAGTAAAGCTAACCTACATTCACTTCAACCAATACTTTCTGAATTAAGGTTAATTAAGCAGGAGGGAGAGTTAGAACTTTTACAAAAAGCATGTGATATAAGTATTGAAGGCCACCTTGCTGCAATGAAGTTTACAAAACCTGGAGCTTATGAATATCAAGTTGCTGCTGAAATGGAAAAGACTTTTTACCACCTTGGAGCAGAAAGACTTGGATATAACTCAATTGTTGCAGGAGGAGACAATTCTTGTATTCTCCACTATTCCACAAACAGAGAAGAACTTGAAGATGGAAAACTCTTATTAATAGATGCTGCTGCAGAGTATGGAATGTACTCATCAGATATTACAAGAACCTTTCCTGTAAACGGAAAATATACTCCTGAACAAAAAGCAGTTTATTCAGAAGTGTTGAAAGTTCAAAATTTAGGAATTGAAATGGTGACAACCCAAAACACTATGCAAGACGTTCATAAGGAAACTATCGCTTCCATTGCAGAATCATTAGTCAATTTAGAACTGGTTCCGAATAATATTGAAGATACAATTTCAATGATGCACTACTTTCAATTTTTCATGCACGGTACAGGTCACTGGTTAGGTTTAGATGTTCATGATGCTGGGAGTAATGAGTTAAACAATGAACCGAGAAAGTTTGCCCCAGGTATGGTTACAACAATTGAACCTGGTATTTACATCAGGCCATCAAAACCAGTCATCAATTTTCCCCTATTAGAACGAGATCCTGAGAAGATAAAAATAAGAAGAAAAGAAATGGGTATGGAGGCTGCTACAAGGTTGGAGCAAAAAGAAATGCGAGAAGCAAAAACTGTTGAACATAAAATTCCAGAAAGCTTCCTAGGTATTGGAGTAAGAATAGAAGATAATATTCTTTGTACTGAAAATAAATCAGTTAACTTAACCGAAGCATTGCCTCGAAGCATTGATGAAATAGAAAATATTTGTAGCTAATTATGGTCTCACCAAAGTTTGTTTATGGTATTTATGAATCACGTCTTCAAAAAGAACTTTTAACGAAACAATTACCTCAGCATATTGGACTTATTCACGATGGACACAGAAGATATGCGCGTAGAGAAAAGTTATTAAGCTATGAGGTCTCATACAGAATTGGGATGGTTCGATTCAAAGAATGTGTTTCATGGTGTGACGAGTTAGGAATTAAACATATAACAAGCTGGTTGCTGTCAAAAGAAAACCTTTCTCGCCCACAAGAAGAACTAGAGCCATATTACAAGGTTGTAAATGAACTTTTTGAAGAGTTAATCATCGACGATATTGTAGACAATTTTAAAATACAGTTTATTGGTAGTTTTGATCAACTACCCGACTACCTTCAACAAACTATTCAAAAACTTCAGGAAGTTAGAGGTGGTGGCGAAAAAACTCTAACAATTGCTCTTGGCTATGGGGGTAGGCAAGAAATAGTAGATGCAATTAAAAGTTTACTTAAAAACAATAAAGATGGAGATATTGATGAGCTAATTGAAAACATGACAGATGAAGATCTCAGAGAGCACCTGTATTCACCAGGAGTTCCTGATATAGACTTGGTTATAAGAACTAGTGGAGAAGCAAGACTTTCAGGTTTTTTGTTATGGCAAAGTGCATATTCAGAATTTATATTTCAGGATGTTTTTTGGCCAGAGTTTAGAAAAATCGACTTTTTACGTTGTTTGAGAGAATACGTACAACGCGAAAGAAGATTTGGTAAATAGCTCACCCCCTTTCCTTACAATCCAAACAAAGGTAAAATAAAGTTCTATGAATCTAGTTGAAATAATCAATGAGCTGAACTTCAATGTACTTTTCCCGTTGTTCATAGGATTCAAGTTTCTCCTTGAAACCTATTTAAAACAGAGAAACATCCAATCTATGGAAGACAATAAAGATGCTATACCTGAGCGTTTTGTAGGTGTTGTGACAGAAGAGGAATACAAAAAATCAATTAATTACAATACAGAGAGAATTCGATTTTCAATGCTTACAGCTCTTATTTCGGTTGGAGTTTTGTTACTATTCACTACCGGCGGGTTACTTAATTCTCTAACAAAAGTAGTCCAAGGAGTTACTCAATCAAATGTTGTAGGGATTATTTTACTTGGGTTATTTATAGTTTTAATTGATGAAATAATAGGAATTCCATTAGCTATATACTCCACCTTCTATCTTGAGGAAAAGTATGGCTTTAACAAAACAACAACAAAAACATTTATTCAAGACTTAATAAAAAGTCTTTTGATCTCTATTATTTTTTCTTCAACCCTATATGCTGTTGTAATTTCAATAATTGAACGACTTGGAGATAACTGGTGGATATATGCTTTCGTAGCAGTTTTTTTATTTCAAGCCATAATATTTTATTTATATCCCGTTTTGATTCTTCCACTTTTTAATAAACTAGAGCCAATTACTGATGAGAAATTTAAAGAACCTATTGAGAAACTTCTCAACAAAATTAACTTTAAAGCAAAAGGACTTTTTGTAATGGATGGAAGCTTAAGAAGCTCGCATGGAAATGCATTTTTTACAGGATTTGGAAATAACAAGAGAATAGTTTTTTATGACACATTATTAGAAACCATTACTCCAAAAGAAATGGAGTCAATACTAGGACATGAATTAGGCCATTATAAATTAGGGCACATTAGAAGAACGCTTATAAGTTCCATCTTCTTTGGTTTTCTTGGTTTTTACATTCTAGGCCAGGTTTTTATGGCCGATCAATTCTTTTATGGTCATGGGTTAGATGAAATAACTCTATATTCTAAATTCTTACTATTTTATCTTGTTATCGGCTCATATACTTTTTTTACTAAACCTTTTACCTCCTATATTTCTAGACAAAGAGAATTTGCTGCTGATGATTTTTCAATTGAGTACACAGAAGTTGAAAGTATGATTTCGGGACTTCTTAAGTTGAGTAAGGATAATTCTTCAAACTTAACACCGGATAATCTATATAGCTCTTATTATTATTCACATCCACCAATTGCAGAACGCGTAAAAAGCCTAGAAGGTAAAAAAGATTTAGGGAACACTAAGGACGAATAAAGCCTGAAGAGTTAAAGCTACTGTAATAAATAAAAATATATACTGTGTTTTATCACTCTGTTCATGTCCAAACATCTTTACAGATAAATCATGAGCCAAAACAACACTTAACATGTGGCCTAAAAGAGTAACAACTACCTGTATGATCCATAAAGCAACTGGTGATACAAAATAACTAATTGTTATATCTTCGATGCCAAATAAGTTCCAACCCAATCCTATTGGGTCGTTAAGTCTATATAAAAATGTTTGTGACTCAAAAAGTAATAAGCTTATATAGTGTGTCACATGGTAGGCAAAAGCTATTGGAAGCATAGTGTGTCCAAAAGCAAGTGAAGTTTCATTGAGACTATATTTAGATTTCCCAACTTTTAAAGCAAAATAGCAGGCAAATCTATAGAAACTAATAATTAGCAGATTAATACTAAGGAAAGCCACTGTCGCAAAACCAGTGTCGTAGATTTGAGTACCAAACCTGTCGTACCACACAACTGTTCCACGAAGCCCATCATAAGTAACGGTTCCAATCATCAACAATATAAAATACTCCATCCCAGGGAGCCTGGATAAATTCGCTAAATTGCTCAACATTGTTTTTAAGACCGGCTTAGAGTAAGGAATTCTTAATTTACTGTACAAGTGGTGTAGCAACAATAACGGATCAACTTCAAAGGAAGATTTTTTAAATTTATACATCAAAATATTGACAGAAGAAAATAAAATTATGAAAGCAATGGCAATATGAAAAGGATTTCCTGGCTTTCTCCAAACTAATTCAAACCAAGTCAATCCTAAAAATAGCACTGAAGCCATATAGACAGAAGAGGGTTTTGGAGAGTTATTATTTAGCAAATTTAAAGGATTGAATTTTGAGTACACATCACCAAAAAAAAGACCAAGCACTGGTATTCCAATCCATAAAAAAACCCACAATATTAAAGGAGAAATGGATGTTTTGGCTACTTCATCACTCACCACACCTGGCAGAACAATTAATAACAAAATAATCAGCCCAAATAATCTTCCTAAAATAGACGGATTACTTTTAAGTACTGCCTCCTCGGCTACAAGTACCGATTCTTTCCAAGAAACCTTTAAAAAAACAAATGTCAAGATGATGACCAATGCTGAAACATTTAAAACCGTTTCAAAAGGAATTGGTAGGTCTCCAACACTACCTATTCCATGTCGAAAATTCTCTAAAGTTAATACTTTCATTATTCTTTACTACATCTTACATATCGACTAAAATATCATCTATAGGAGATTTTTAAATGTGTATAGCATGCAATGTAATTGAACAAACGAGTACAGAGGTAATGTATATCGGTGCTCAAACAGACTCTGGGACTTCCTTTATCGTACCTTTAGTGAATAACTTATTTGAGAGCTACACTTTTCAAGTTATTGAATCTTTTTTAATTCAAGCCTCATTGGTTGGCTTTCTTCTTTAGAGGTTTATTTACAACTCGAGCATAAACCAATTAATTCAAGCGTATGATCTTTAATTCTATATTCAGAAGAAGCTTGAATATTTAATATTTCAACACCAAGCTGTTTTTCAATATCTTCACTTAAAGTAATGTCTTCAACTTCTCCACACTTTGAACAAAATACATGGTGGTGATGAACATGTTCATTTAGGGAAAGCTCAACTACAGTATCGTTTTCAGGGGTTGTAAATTCTTCCAATATACCTTTATTTTTAAAGTCTTTTAAAACTCTATAAAGAGTAGAAGTGGCTACTTTATTACCAACTTTCTTTATAAGGAGCTCTATAGTTACAGGCTTGCCAAAGGCAAGCATTTCTTCAATAATTATTAGCCTGGGCAAAGTAACAGATATGTTGTTTTCAGACAAAACGTCACTTGCTTTTATACTCATCAATTTTAATTATAGTTACTTGACAATAAATATTTGAGAACTATTCTCATTTACATATTATATTTGAGAACCATTCTCATTTAATGAAAGGTAAGTAAATGTCTGATATTTTAGTTGTACTCTTGGCCAGCTCTTTTGCAGGGCTTCTCTCATTATCTGTCGCATTGATTTTGCTAGGAAGTGAAAAACTTTCTTCTAAATTAGTCAAGTATGGTACACCATTTGCAGCTGGAGTCTTGTTAATTATTGCTTTCAGAGACCTTCTACCTGAGGCAATAGTTGAAGATGGTGCAGATGTATTAAATTCAGCATTAGGTGCCATATTGATATTTTTTCTAATTGAAAAAGGTTTTAAATCATTTCACCATCACCATGAAGAAGATCAGCTTGAAAAAACTGACACAACACAGGGTTGGCTTTTTGTTATTGGAGATTTATTTCATAATTTGATTGACGGTATTTCTTTAGGGGGTGCTTTTTTAATCGGGAGAGATACAGGATTAGTTGCAACAGTTGCCTTAGTTGCTCACGACATACCCTTAGAAGTCGGTGAGTTTGGTAATCAACTAAGAGTTGGATTTACTAAAAGACAGACAATAATACGTAATATACTTTCAGGTTCTACAACAATTATTGGCGCAGTACTAACTTACCAAATTGGTGGAGATTTAGATATACCGATGGGTTATCTATATGGCGGAATCGCGGGATTTTTTATCTATATTGCTCTAAGTGATATCGTCCCAACAATTCACTCATCTGAAAAAACAAGATACGGACTTCAAACAGGATTCTTATTGTTTGGTTTAATTTTTGGAGGCACAGTTTCTGCACTTGCCCATGATTACATAGACGTCGGACATAATCACGACGAAGAAGATCATAACGAAGAAGGTCACGACGAAGAAGATCATAACGAAGAAGATCATAACGAAGAAGGTCACGACGAAGAAGATCATAACGAAGAAGGTCACGACGAAGAAGGTCACGACGAAGAAGGTCACGACGAAGAAGGTCACGACGAAGAAGGTCACGACGAAGAAGATCATAACGAAGAAGGTCATAACGAAGAAGGCCATCATGACGAAGTAGAGGTCGCAGTACCAAGTTCAGCACCCGAACAGCTTCAAGTACTGAATTTTAATTTAGGAGAAAAAATTGAGTTAAACTTTAGTTCTACTTCTGAAACAGAGATCCATGTACACGGGTATGACATACATTTTATAGTTCAACCCAACAAAGAAAATATTTTAGAAATCGAACTTACAATTGCTGGAGAATTTGAAATAGAAGAGCACGACGGTGGTTTTGAGTTTGCACGAATGATTGTTTCACCCTAAATAGAATCAATTACAATTTTGTGGGTTTAGCCCGGAAATTTATTTTCAGTGACAATCTAAATAAAAAAACCGGGCGGTGCCCGGTCAAAATAAATATATAAAACTAGGCACCTACGGTTGCAGAATCCACCAGCTCCAGTTATTTACTTTGTACATAAACACTATTTAAACAAAGTGATTGCTAAAAGTAAAGCCTAAGAATGTAAAAAGTTTGTTAACTAAAAGTAACCAAATGTAGGTATATCTGTCTTTTACCTAATATTGACGTCATGGCAAAGATTATTAATGCAAACAATCTAACAAAAATATATGGTGAGAAGGAAACAAGCGTAACCGCTCTTGATGATATCAATATCGAATTCCGAGAGAATGAATTTACTGCAATAATGGGTCCCTCTGGTTCAGGAAAGTCTACACTACTACATTGCCTCGCAGGTCTAGACAGACCCACATCAGGAAAAATATTTTTGAAAGGAAATGACATTGCGACTCTAAATGATAAAGAACTAACAAAAATTAGAAGAGATAGTTTTGGTTTTATATTTCAAGCATTCAACTTGATCCCAACCCTCACTGCAGAAGAGAACATTACACTCCCTGCATCTATTGCAGGTAGAAAACCTGATATGGATTGGGTCAAAGAGGTAGTAGAAACTGTTGATATTGCGGATAGGCTTTCACACAGGCCAAATGAACTTTCCGGAGGACAGCAACAAAGAGTTGCAGCTGCTCGTGCGATGGCAACAAAGCCCGAAGTTATATTCGCAGACGAGCCATCAGGTAATTTAGACTCAAAATCAAGTAGAGAGCTATTAACCTTTATGAAATCTGTTGTAGAAGAATTAAATCAAACAATAGTTATGGTGACCCATGATCCATATGCAGCATCTTTTGCTGGAAGGGTTGTAATGTTAAAAGATGGAAGAATAGCTAGTGATTTAGAAAAACCAACACAAGAAGAAATTGTTGCAGAGGTTACAGCTTTAACGAACGTATAATGTTTGGATTTACAAAACGCCCTCTTTTTCTAATTGCGTGGAAGAATCTTAAAACTTATCCAGTTAGAATATTTTTAACTACTTCTTCAATTATTCTTGGTGTTGCTGTAATCATTGCATCAAATATCTTCTCTGAAAGTAACAAATCAGCTTTTGATAATTTATTTTCTGGAATTTATGAGGGTATTGATTTAGTAGTTCAACCCATTCAAGAAGATTTTGCTCAAGGATTCAGTGGAGATGGAGGACAGGGACCAATATCTTTCGAAGTAAAGAAAATCCCTGATGAAAGAATTCAAGAAATCCAGGAACTACCAGGTGTTAAGGCAGCATGGGGCGAAGTCGTTGGTTTTGCACAGTTCATAAAAGTTGTAGACGGGGAAACAGTCTTATTATCAAATGGATTTGCACCAACATTTGGTACCGCCTGGGACAGTAGTGAGTATGCAAAGCAGTGGACCCTTCTAGAAGGTAATGCTCCAGTAAATAAAAAAGAAGTTGTTATGGATACGGTTACCGCAGAAAACTTTGAATTTAACATAGGAGATAAAGTCACAGTATTAGCAGGAGCTACGCCTGCAACATTTACGATTGTGGGTATTGCAGACTCAGCTTTTGCGGCTGGGGGTGCTACTTTCGCTTTATTTGAATTCAGAACCGCACAACAGCTTCTTGACTCAGTCGGAAAAGTTGATTTAATCAACGTTGTTGTAGAAAATAATTTTGACGTTAATGATATAAAAAATAATATTACAGATCTAGATAGTGAAAACTTGAACGTTATTAATGCACAAGAAGCAGCAGCAGAGCAGGCAGACTCCATTAAACAAGGCCTCGACTTCTTTAATACAATCTTGAATGTCTTTGCTGGTATTGCAATTTTCGTAGGTGCTTTTATTATTCAAAACACTTTTAGAATTTTATTGCTACAAAGAACAAAAGAGTTATCTCTGCTTAGAGCTTTAGGTACTTCAAAAAGACAGATATACAGACTTGTTATTTCTGAATCATTGTTTATGTCAGTCATTGGCTCAGGATTAGGCATTGGTTTGGGTATAGGTCTAGCGGTAGCTGTAAAAGAGGGTTTACAATATTTTGAATTTGGTCTTCCAGACGGTCCATTGGTATTAACAACAGAAGCTGCAATCACAGGATTAATTATTGGCGTAACAGTAACGATTTTATCATCTTTACTTCCTGCAAGAAAAGCCTCACAAGTAAGTCCAATGGAAGCTATCAGAGACAGTGTTTCAACTCCAAGAAGAAAATCGCTATTTACTCGCTTAATTGTAGGAACAGCTGTTTCCGGATTAGGCTTCACAATGTTATTTGGAGTTCTGTATGACTTTTTAGACCTTCCAACCCTTTCTGGTTTACAACAAGTTGGATTTGGTGCAGGAATCGTATTTGTAGGTATATCAATTATTACTCCTTCGATTACGAAACCTTTCGTTTTTCTTTTTGATAGAATCTATAGGCTAATTTTTGGAATATTAGGAAAATTAGCTACTGAGAACTCCAAGAGAACACCAAGAAGAACAGCTTCTACAGCTTCAGCGTTAATGATTGGCCTTACTTTGATATCTCTAGCAAATGTAATAACTACTTCATTTAAAGCTCAAGCAGAATCGCTTATAGGAGAAGTTATTCTTGCTGACTACCAAGTCGGAGCCGCAAATGTTTTTGCATCACCTGGAATTCCAACAGGACTTGCTGACGAGTTAATTGAATTCGATGAGGTAACAAAGCTATCTAGGACAAGAGCTACAGTTGTGGGTTATAACGACCGACCTTTAATACTTGGAGCTGTCGATGAAACTGTCTTCGATCTAGTTAAAACTGATGATATTTCGGGTAGTCGTAAGGATTTTCTCAAGCAAAATGCACTTGGGATTTTAAAACAAACAGCAGAAAGAGAAGAACTCCAGATAGGTGACGAAGTTCTCTTAACTATTCCAGAGGAGGGACAACTTACTTTTACTGTTGCTTACATCTTTGACTGGACAACACAACCACCAGCAGAGTTTTTTGTTTTATTAGAAAATAGTTCCTTCTTCGCCGAAGAGTCACTAGACACCGAGCTATATTTCAACGTAAATGAAAAATCAGATGCCTTAGAAGATAAAATAAATGCACTTGTCGCTGAATATCCTGGCGTCGAAATAAGAGACGAAGATGGTCTTGTTGAAGAGGCAAACAATCAGATTCAGCTTTTGTTAAATGTAATTTATGGCTTTTTGTCAATTTCAATATTTGTAGCCCTATTTGGTATAACTAATACACTTTCTCTTTCTGTTTACGAAAGAACTAGAGAAATTGGATTGATGAGAGCAATCGGAACCTATAGAAAACAAATAAGAAGAATGATATTTATTGAGTCATCAATAATTTCTATATTCGGAGCAGCATTAGGAACGGCACTTGGAATATTTTTTGCATGGAGTCTGATTCAAACATTAGCTGATGATGGATTTACGGTGTTCGCAGTTTCAATTTCACAAACACTTATGTGGATTGGAATATCAATAGTTGCCGGGGTAATAGCAGCAATTCTTCCAGCTATCCGTGCATCAAGACAGAATATTTTAGAAGCTATTTCCTACGAATAATTATTAAGGCGCAGGTCCAGGTTCTGGTGCAGGTGCAGGTGCAGGTGCAGGTCCAGGTTCTGGCGCAGGTGCAGGTTCTGGT
>Ga0209658_1001423_pt1 | contig 14503 bp, 8 predicted proteins | sample SaaInlV_150m_DNA_6_FD_184656 | JGI IMG/M metagenome (GOLD analysis project Ga0209658, IMG submission 184656) | Marine microbial communities from expanding oxygen minimum zones in the Saanich Inlet - SI037_S4LV_150m_DNA (SPAdes) (version 2) | ecosystem: Environmental > Aquatic > Marine >...
AAATGAAAAGGGTGAATGAACAATAATAACATATAGTATTACATATAGTATTACATATAGTATTACATATAGTATTACATATAGTATTACATATAGTATTACATATAGTATTACATATAGTATTACATATAGTATTACATATTTTATATAGAACACAATGAATATAAGTATGTTGATAAAGGTAAATACCTATATTTATCAACAGTTAAAGCAGCAGCATCGTATGGTGAAACAATATCATATGTTTGATTTTCAATAATCTGGGTCATGTCATGTAATGTGTGAATAGAATAACCCGAAAAAGCCCTATTTTTGTTATGACTCATAATAGAAGACACATCAAGCGTGTGATGTGTGGCAATATTCCAGTAAAAAACATAAGGTGCAAGATTAAACCCGTTTTGTATAAATATATCTGTAATATCGGGGGTGAACTCAGTAAGTATATTATAAGTATCATTATGTGAAAAATCACTAACAAATAAAATATTTAAATTATCAACGAAACGTGTAGTAGAATTACTACCATAGATTCCTTGTATGATTAAATCAGTAGCAGAACTCCATAGTAATGGAGAACCTTGTATAGGTGCAATAGAATAAAAAAAGGTGTCCATAATATCCATAAAAGAATCAGTATGATGAAATTGAATCCAAACCGAGGATTTGGCAACGGCAATAATGCGCGATTCAATATTACTGTTACATGCGACAGTGATGGCAATACCAATAGCATTATAAAAAGCACTGGTATCATTCTGTAACATAGATTCCGAAACATCAATGACTGGTATAGTGAATTGAAAAGCCCCAACTTTGAATATGTTCATCATTTGTTTCCATATAAGATTTAAGGAGTTACGTTGTTGAATAACAGAATCATTATAATAATTGTTGTTGTTATTATTATTAATAATTCGAACAGCATGTTTAATAAGAAAATCATAAGAGGGTAGAGAACCAAAGAATACTTTATTAGTAAAACGACAATTAGCATTGTATTTGTCACAAAAGTCGGTATGATAAGATGTAAATTTATCAAAATGTTTCATGTAGGTTCTCTGGTTTACATTAACAGGCTCAATCTCGTCCCATAAACGTTGAGTCATTTTAATTTCGGGTGTATGTAATTGTTTATTTAAATAGGAAATTTGTTTGCGGAAACGGCTTCTGCATTTTGTGATAGCTTTCCGCTTAGAATCCATTGTAATAGCAGAATTAAGAATATATGGGTAAACCTGTTTAGCCCACTGGATAACAAGGCGTTCAAATAACCAACTGTATTTTTTCTTTTCACGTGGAATCCACTTAGCAACATTAGAAATATATTGTGTATCCATAGCATGTTCCGAAAATTTCCAAGTATGATTATCTTTGATAAGTTGATTAACAATGAGTTCAATGCACACATCGATTAATGTGTGTTGTTCACCATTAGTAGAGAAATCTCGAATAAAATCACATAATAATATGGCATCTTTCCACGAACCACATAAAGTTAGAGAACCTTGTAACAATGAAATTTCCGGGGGATTTGTCATTGTAATCGTAGGAATTATTTGATATAATGCATAAATGGCAAGTGTAGGATAGACTTCATAAAATGCAGTAATAAGAATATAGGTTAATGTCCGTTCTCCTTTACCGTAAGAAAAATCTCTTGTAAATAAAATAAGTTTGTAGAAGTTGTTTAGAATTTCAATGTACTTAAGTTTATTTGTATTTATTTGTATTTGTTTTTTAAGGAGAGAGAGAACCTGAACAAGATGGTTAAATAAATGTTTATAAACGGTGATATTAAGCTTCCTCGTGAGATTAAAATGAAAAAAAACGAATTGTTCTCTAAAATAAGAAATATAACAGGATGAGGTAGTAGAATTTAATGGTGGGAAATCATCTGGACTGTAAATAAATTTGGGTGTTTGTGTAATATTCATAGCGATTTGTATTATAACAAGTGATATAAGAGAACATTTATATTGTTTATAAAAATTATGTGCGATGTTTTCGTGTTCCCCGTTTTTTGGCAAGTTTCTTATATATAGGTAGTTCATCATGTTTGTCGTAAATACGAACCTTTTTGGTGTTTCTATGTGAAATAGTAGATTCAGGTTCTCTCTGGTCTTGTAAAAAAACAGATTTTAATGCAGATTTTAATGTAATGTTATGTTTGTTGGTAGGTATTTCTTGAAAGAAAAAATAAAGAGTATTGATAGAATGAAAAATGAATATGGAAGCGGGTATATCAATAGAATTGGTAATAGAGGTTTCTTTAAAGAAAGAATGTTGGTTAAGAAGACAATCATCGAGTTTGGAAAAGGGTTGAATTTGTTCAGGTTCGATATCAATGACGTTTGAAAAAATATTAGAGAATTTGTACTTAGAGATAGGTGTGCGTATTTTTTTGGTTTGTATAATTTTAAGTAATGAATCCGGGGAAATAGTAGAATAATTGTGTGAATTAATTTGCAATGGTATATTTTCTCGTATAATTTTGTCAATGTAGTTATTTTGATTGATATAAATAAAAATTCCCCGAATGGAATCCATAGGTTCTCTGGAATAATTCCTTTGTATGTCTTGAATCCGTTTTTCTTGTAGAATCCATGATGTGTCTAAACAATCATAATCGTTATCCTCATTGTTCTCAATATTTTCATTTACATGTTCATTATCACCGGTTTGTGTATGGGGCATATCGTAAAGACTCAATCGTTTTATTATATTTTTGTTATATTTTGATTTCTAAAATTGAACATATTAGATAAACAATATAAAACGAAATCCAATAATATAGTGGCTCGACACCGCATATTTGTTGCAACTATAACAAAATACAAAAATATCAAAAACGATATTATAGGATAAGTATTTTGTAGTATTGTCTATACGCCGATGAATAACAAGTTTACATATAATGTGTTGTGTATTCTAAAAATTCTCGGTTGTTCAGCTTTGTCGTGCATAAGAGATGCATCATCGGATTGCCCGAATGGGCAATTGAGGCTGAACCACTCACACTATGGTCCGGTGTAGGTGGGTAGGGTTAACCTTGAATAAAAACCAGCCCAATAATGTGTTGTGCTACAAAAAAAAAAAAAATCAAGGTTATAATTAGAGTGATTTCTAAAAAATTAGGTCACGTCCCGTGAGTTAAGACAATAAATTTTCAATGAGAAACGGTTGTATATAATTACTGTAAAAAATATAAATGACAAAAACATATTCGAGCCAGCAACCTACATTGTAGGTTTATCAACCTACATTGTAGGTTTATTAGGGTAGTTCACCTTAGTTGAACAATGGGGTAAATGTTATTCAAAATAAAAAGAGTTGATAGAATAACATATAACATATAACATATAACAAATTGATTATCATTATATTACAAGGTATAATGATAATGGAAACAGATAAAAAATTGAAAAACAAAAGTGAGTAGATAGAGTAGTAATAATATCAAAAACATATTGTATTCAATAAAAATGACCCCACTATGTATCCCCCGTGTAGATGCGTCCGTAACGATAGATTACATAAAAAAAAAGATAAATGGACTGAATATAGGTCATATTCGTGAAATCCGTGAGATTCCATTGAGAAATGATCCAACTCATAAAAGAATATTAATGCGATTTTATTGGAAAGAAAATAATAGAAAGTCGATCCATTTGCAAAAGCAGATGGAGGAATTCGGTTCATTGAAGGTAGTCCATGACATGCCTTGGTATTGGAAATTGGTAGTGGCTCAATAGATTAGTTAGGAACAGGAATCATAAATTCATTAATATTAATTTGTCTATCCTTATAGAAAGATATATCTCTTTTTTTTTGAATACCATCTTTACGAACTTCAGGAATAAACAAATGGTGATTAAATAATTTCATATTAAAATCATTGGTTTTATCTTTATAACAATTAATAAAGAAGCAATCAATCGGTAAATTATTATTAATAAAATAATAAAGTCCAAGATTTAATACATATGTACGAAAGCACTTGCTACAAATATAAGAATATGCTCCATAAATGTGTATATTATGAAAAATCGGGTCTTTCAAATCAAAAAACCGAGTATTTTGTTTTCTAATATCTAATAAATCAGTATTCATAGAATTATGTCCAATATAAATAAAATCGGAATGAAGAATATCAATGTTTGTAATATGATAAAAATTATGAAAATCATTTTTAATGTATACGTCTTCTTCAATAATTAATGAATGGTCTATATCAATAGAATTAAGATATTTATACAATTTAAGAGTAGAAATGATAATACCTAATGCTCCTATAGAAAGATGTATTTTTTTAACATTAAATACAGATTGTTTAATAAGTCCATTATTATAATCAGAAATATATTGTTCATGAATTTCAACAGTATTAGGGTGTTTTATTGCATCATGTGCATAAAAAATATGAATATTATTAATATTATAGTAATAAAGTTGATAGAGTAATGATTCTTTAGTTTGTATATTTTCAGGTAAATTAATAATAAAAATAGGAGGAATATAAATATGTAATGGAGTGCAGTTTTTAATAAAGTTTTGAATTTGTAAACGTTTTTGAGAATTATAGTCAACGTAATATGAATTATTAAAATTAATAGAATTTTCCTTATTATAGATACAAAGTAATTCAGGTAGATTATATACCCGTTCTTTAGCAATTTCAGTTACACAATATATTTCAGCTAAATCGGTACACCGATCAATCCATTGATTATTGAATATTAAATATGATTTTGGAACCATTTTAAATAACCAAGCATATCCAGTTCGTAAATGAGAAAATAACCATTCAGGGTAATGCCTATACATACCATTTTGTATACAATCTGTTGGATATGGCTTTGCAGATACAGTATGTTCAATAATATTATTATTGTATATTTTATATCCAGTATAAATAAATAAAGCATTTGTATTTAAATATGCATTATTTAATGTATTAAGTACATTAGAGGAAGATAACCAATCATCACCATCAAGAATAATAATAATACTATTTGAATCAACGTTTTGATACATATTATATTTACAATAAGCTTGTTTCATATTATTGTAATTACGAATATAGGTAACTTTATCTTGTATGTTGTATTCATTTACAATTTTCCAAAATAAATTGTGTGTATTATCAGTAGAACAATCATTAGTATAAAAAATATGCCAATTAGAGTACGTTTGAAAAATAATAGAAAGTAGGTTATTATATATATTTTTTTCATTATTATACGAAGAAATAACAAAAGAAAAAGTATATATTTCATTAATAGGTTGTGATTGAATGAAATAAAAAAATGGAATAATTCTGGATTCTGTTTTTTCCATAACATTCATATTAACGTCAGGAACATTAATTTTCGGTTTAATAGGCATTGGTGAAGTTTCTCCGTATACTCGTGTAACACTATTAGTTGGTTTATCTACATTGTTAGGTTTATTTTTACTATTTTTATAAAATTTTGCAAGCCGTTTTTGTTTGTTGTTTTGAATAGTATTATTTTCATGATTCTTGATAGAATTCAGCATATTAACTATAATAATAAAATAAAATAAAAAATCTAATCTTCGGTAAAAAGAAAATGAAAATATTTATCTAAAACAGGGTTAATATTTTTTAATCGGTTATAATGAAGTTGTCTTTTCCATAAACACAATAGCCAAATACATATTCGGTTGGTTTCTTTTTCAGCGTGTTTAATTTCGTTGGTGAAAATATCGTCCATACAACCATATGCACTGCGATATTCATTTAATTCAATTTTTAATTTATCTTTGATTTCACATAAAAAGTTCAATCTGTTTTGTTCCCGTAGTTTGTCCCGCATTTTCTGTTGTAAAATATTGGCTTTCATATCATCAATGTCTTGTTCTTCTTTTTCCCATTTGTGTAATATAAATCGTATTTCATTTTTAATGTCTTTGAATTTTAATATAATGATTTGTCGGTGATTTTCTAATTTTTTAATAAATGAAAAAATGTTAACGTGACAAATGATAGGGAAAAGAGATTTAATTTCTGCAGGAACAAGAATTTTATTAATTTGATTCATTTCGTTCATTTTTTCTTCAATAATTTTGAGTTGAGATAACGCTAATGTTTTTTTCTCAGTATCGGTATCCATAAGCACCATTTTACTATTGGTCATTTCAATAGAAGTTTCAATTTGTTCATAATGTTTGGCTAATTGTAAAAACATATTGGTAGAAGATTCAAGTTTCAAAAAATGCATAAGAGCAATAAGTAGAGCAACAGAAGCATTTAATGTAGTTAAAATCCATTTAAAATCAGTATTATAATAAATAAAATCCGCAAATACAGTGATACCACAAGTAATAAAAAGGGAAGGAATCATTAAACAATTTAATCTCCATTGTGAGAGTTGGTTAGATTGTATATATACGTTTTTTTGTCCTTTCATAAAAGTAGTTAATATATCCAATTCACTGGAATATTTATTCTCTAATTCCATATCATAATATTTATCAAGTGTTTTTTCAACATCATGAAAAGCTAACTGTTTAAATTTGGAATGTCGTTTGCGTGGTGTATGGTTACGTCTACGAAAAGTATTGCTTTTTAAGTTAGTGGAATTAGTAATATCGTCTAAAGATACTTGTTTCCGTAAATTAGAAGTCGTAGAGGTTTCAGCGTCACAATCACTGTTGTTAGAACTACCACTACGGCTGCCATAATTAGATATAGTTATAGGACTATCACTTCTGGTAATATTAGTATGTAGAATAGCAGAACAATCTTCTGCGGTATGTTTATATTCATTCCGTAACTTATACAAATCAGTATTAGTGACATGTGTAAAATGTGTGTCTGTGTATTGAATTAAGTTCGTTTCTTCTTGAATCTGTCCTAATTCAACATCATTAGCTTCTCTAACATCAATGCGAATGTGTGTAGGTGAATTATCTTGGTGTGAAGAGTCAGATGCAGATGAAGTCCTGGATTGAATATCCGTTGTATGAGTATTCTCGTTATTTTCCATAATTAATATATATTCTCGATAAAATTATGTAGAAAAAAAAACGAAAAAATTGATATTTATCTACTGATGTAAATAAATATAACAAACCATGATTACATCAAATGTTCCAACCATCAAACAGATACATCGTGTTCATGTAAATGATTATAGAAAGGAAATGCGAAATTTTATAATGACATCTCGGTTTAATAATAATACATGGGACGAAAATATGCATTTTCGTGAAAAACAATCAAAGATAGGTTGTATATATTGTTCTCCAAATCCAGTATCTATGAATATCCCACATGAATCAATTTTATTTATTTTAGAGATGAATAATGATAAGAACCATATATTAGGTGTAGGTATGGTAATGAACAAACCGAAAATAAATAAATATTCCGTATATGAAAATGGGAATTATAATCGTTATTCGTTTATTGGAAATTATCGGGTTGATCGAACAGAAATGTCAGAAGAAGAAAATACAATAATGCGGGTATTTGATATATTATGTTTTACAGGTAACCGTCATATGAAACGAGGGCAGGGATTAACGATGTTCCCTGTAGAGATGCTATATAAATGCCATAAAAAGTTGGATTTAGTTGAATTTATACGTAATATGTTTAAATCGCGTTTTACAACAAAATAAAACATAAAAAGAATACAACTCTGTAAAATATATAAATGTTTGTATACGGATAGTATAAAGGACAAGAATATGTCAAATTCACAACCATTATATGACATTCAAGGATATACCGATGTTGAGTTATATGAAATATTAGATTTAGTAAATCCAACTGACCGTGAGTTGGAAGCGAAAATATTAATGGAAATTCATAAATATGAAAATATAAATACAAAATCTGCTCGTAAATTGGCAGTATTTTTTGATGAAATTTATAATCATTTTTTTGAGTCAGAAGATGATGTAGTCGAGGGGTTTGAATTTAATCCAGATGGTCAAGACGGGGGAGCTGATGACCTTGTTCAATATACCCCAGGTGGTAAAGATGAATCCATTGCAAGAGAAAAATATAAATTACGTGACCAAGATGAAATAGACGCTAGTGGTAATATAATAAGAAGACAAAACTATGATTTTGCATCTACAGACGATTATAGACAATCAATCGAAGATCAAATAGCCAATGCAACTAGTTCAAAAGATTTTTTTAATAGTTTTGATGAAGAGAATGCAACTGGGCAAGAAGATACTGCAAAAACTGCGAATTATAGGAACGTCCATGTAGGCGATAGTTCACAGAAACAAATAGGTTCTACGGAAGTTTACAAACAATCAAATATTTCGGCAGATAAATTGAAGAAATCAAGTGTTGGATATACACAAGATTTAGAATATTCAAGAGGACAGTTAAATCCAATATTGCAGCAAACAACAAAGCGTATAATAAGTATAGATAGTCAGTATCGTAGCGACAAGCGAACATTTTCAACCGATTTTACGTTTAATTTATCAGAACCGTTAAAAGATGTAGTATCTTTAAAATTATATTCGGTGCAAATACCGTATACATGGTATACAATTGGAAAAGCCTATGGAAATAACTTTTTTTATTTCAAGGGACGTACACCAGGAATTGATAGTGATAGTGGACAGCATGATATAAAAATAGAAATTGAAGCAGGAAATTATAAGCCAAGTGAATTAATAGGTGCGGTTAATGATAGTATTAATACAATAAAGACAAGTACAACAGACATATCCATGGGAAATACGTCATTATCATATAATCCGAATACCTCATTGACAACTGCAAACATAGATTTAAAAAAAAGTTATAACGAAAGTAGTTATGTGATACAATTTGATGCTTCAATGATACCAAATAATTTGGGGTTTATAGATACAGAATATGATTGTCGTACAATTCGAACAAAAATAGACACATATAATACAGAAGACGAATATGCGGTAACGGAAAACAATAATTACTTTACTGTGAATGTATATCAGGATAATAATACAACGATAAATGATAGTTTTGATATTTCAATAACTCCAAGTACATATACCCGTGAAACCCTAATAACTGAATTAAAGACCGTATTAAGTAATGAAACCAGATTAACGAATACAAATTGTAGTATAAGTGCCGATAATACATACATAGATATGTCATTACAATTATCTCGTGCTATAAATGGGGTTACATCAAGTACAAAAACAGAAGTTATTTTTTTCGATCAACAATATTATACTGTTGATTTTACAAATGGAATATTTTCTGGTACGGGTATTAAGAATATATATGGAAATATTGGTGGTGATATAAGTGGAGTATTTGATATTTCAGTGGGTAATGAATTAAGCACTACGGAAGATGTTTTAAATAATAGTGCGAATAGTAGTCCAAATGGTTTAGAAAGTCTTATTCAGGATGGAACATATACCGGATTGGAAACAACAACAAGTGGCAATGGAACCGGTGCGATATTAACTATTGTTGCATCGGATAATGTAATAAATAGTGTAACAGTTAGTCTATCAGGTACTGGATATGCAATAGGTGACACTCTTACTGTTGATAGTAATCTGCTTACCGGACGTACTACAGATTTAATATTTACATTGACTGCAGATGATTTAATCGATATAACAGATCCAATAACTGTCGGGGTGAAACAACCAATTTGTACAATACAAACAAAATTCCATAATGGAAATACAACTTTAAATTATAACAATCAAGAAAAAAAACATACAATTGAATTAGATAATGCAATATCAGTAAGTTATAGTTTATCGGTTTTATATAGTGTTATAGAAAAAGCAATAACAGACTATTCATATAATGGTGTAAAAATATTTGAGGGTACAACAATCACTACAGATGGACAGATGGATTTGAAAATTAATGCAGATGATAAAATATGGACAAATGATAATTCTTGTTTTGGATTTGAAAACACTGAAAATAGATTAAATGAAATTCTTAGTGAAACAGAAGCAACTGAACAAAGTGGTAATTATACAATATCAACAATACCTTATGTGCATTTAATTCCAAATACAGACACATATAATGATGCAGCTTTTAATGGTATAAATGATTTATCTTTTAGTATACCGAGATTTGGTAGTAAGAATTTAACCGAGTATATTGAGGTAATCAATGAAAGTATACGTACATATGATTTGAGTAATAATAATGTATTTAATACACAAGATAATACCTCCTTTGATTATACTACCGCTTATCCAAATGGTACCCATGCTTATTTACAAAATCAACTATTTCAAATGTATTTTGGTGTTGATAAAATATTTGATGAAACAATGTATACAATTGACTTATCTGGTAGTATATTTGATACAATATTAGATAGTAATACAATGTTTACAGAGGTTCAAAATAATCTATTAACTACTACTTCATTGGCACCAACCTATACAACAAGTACAACAAATACCAACACCTACGATATTAATGCAAGTACAATAATTTTTACTATTCGTCCGAGAAATTTATTAGGAGGTAATAATACATTAAATGGTAATGAGAAAGAAGGAGATACCGTATTTACTATGGGAAATGTAGTCTATACAGATGTAAATAATGATACTCAAACATTAGGTTCCTCTAATATAAGTGTCCAAGTAGATAATATAATAAATAATTTTATAAAACCTGCAATAACTAATTATAAAGATCCATTATCAGGTAGAAATACTTTTGGAGATATTGTTATTAGTGAATCAACACGTGCTGGTGTGCCTGGATTTGATATTTCTTTACAAATTAGTATAAAAAAAACATTGAGTGCGAAGAATTATAATATTCATTTTAAAGACCTTGAATCAAATGGCTTTACTTGGAATGATTTTTTATACATATCTAACGAGTTAACCGGTGACGATTCTATTGATACATCCTATAATATCGTTGATATGAATGGAAATTATAAAATTTATGATAGTAGCGGAGCATTATTTGATATAAGTGGAAGTGAAATAGACAGTAGTGGAAATATATTGGATAGTAATGATGATATTCTGGAAAGTGATGGTTATGTAACTGATATTAGTGATGTTTCTCAACAAGTGAGTGGACGAATTATGTATACAGTTATTCCAAATGGTAATGTAAAAATATCAGGAACAGAGAAGTTGTCACAGCAGGTTGCACTGAATGTAACCAGATTAAATAATACATTTTCGTTAAAAGCGATAGAAGACGGGGTTGCAACAACTACCGAACAGAATGACGTGAAAATTACAATACCAGTGGGTAGTTACTATCGTGATACATTGATAGCTGAAATAAATAAACAAATAGCGGAGGCATCAACTACGTATTCTAATATATCTGGTTCAAAAATGGAATTGGTGTATATAGATGCAAAGTATCGTATTAAAATAGTAATGAATATAGCTCGTGAATATGCAACGGACGATTTTAATTTGGTATTTTTTGATAATGAAAGTTTCGCAACGTGTGTATCTGGTGCATCAAGTGTACAAAATACCACATGGGATACAACGATTGGTTGGATAATGGGATTTCGTGAATATACAACTTATGATATGTCTGCGCGTGGCACGGCTGAAGATACAGTGGTGGATAAAATCGATGGAAATAAGTTAACTATCCTTGGGGATACTGGTTTAAGTACCAATTTGTATAATTATTTTTTGATTAGTTTAGATGATTTTAATCAAAGTCATTTGAATGATGGTTTGGTAACTATTACAAATTCAGATACCACAATACCGTTACCATCTTATGCAAATCGTAGCAATTTTGTATGTGATCCAGTAACGGGAGAAAAAGTATATACTGTAGCCAATGATGATGTAACCACCCGATTAACTGAAAAGCAAATATATGCAACACAAGTAGCTGCGAATTCTGCATCACAAGACGCTTCAATTGGAACCTCGGTAAGTACAAAGAGTTATGGAACGGGTCCCTTTGTAACCGATGTTTTTGGATTAATACCGATGAAGATTTCTGGCTTAGCAACTGGAAGTTCTTATGTTGAATTTGGCGGAACGTTGCAAAACCAAGAACGGAGTTATTTTGGACCCGTAAATATAAGCCGTATGTCAGTAAAATTAGTAACTGACCGTGGTAATTTGGTAGATTTAAATAAAGCCAATTGGTCATTTTCGCTTGTATGTGAATCATTAAACAAGTTGGAACCAGGAAAATAAAAAGTGAATTCGGTGAATTTAGTCAACACTCAATACTCAAAACAATTACACCGAAATATATGTGTGTATAATATATCAATAATATTTATAAGTAAAATGTCTCAAGGTGATTATCTAAAACGAAAACAAGTAGCCCATGCGTTACGTATTGATGGTGGAAATACATATAACAATCAACCCGCAGTATTTAGTTCGCACGATTTGTTGAAATATAAACAATATCAAATAATAAATGAAGATTCCAGTACAAATGTAAATTATAATTTGATAACGCCAACCGGGTCAAAAATCGTATTTGATATGGAACGAAAAGTGGCTAACTGTCCAACATTTGTTGTTTGTAAAGATACCGATACTCGCCCGAATCGCGTATTAACCGCGGATACAGGCTGTAAAGTTCAGTTGCACCCTTTAACATGGGAACAACAGAAAAATGTACCCAATAAGACGGATTTATGTGTATGTCAATTAAAATTAAAACATATCAACAAAAATGTATGCAGTTGTGAGGTAAAGAGTAGTTCGTGAATAGAGTAAGTTTTTAAATTTATAAGATTGTAAATTTAAAATATCAATGGACGATTATCTAAAGATTGAGGTGTTGCATTACCATATCCAGTTTGGATTCTAAGGAACCAACCGTAGATTCTAAGGAACCAACTTTTGTTTTGAGTGTTTCGTTTTCTTGTTTTATAGTTTCGTTTTCTTTGGAAAGAGTTTTCACAGATTCAATGAGGTATCCAATAAACGTGTTATAATTGGCACTCCATTTTTCGTCATCACTTTTACATATAGCTTCAGGTATAATTTCGGCAACTTCTTGAGCGATAATACCTGAATGTATTTTATCGTCATTTTTGAAATTAAAATTAACACCACGAATTGCATTTATTTTTTCAAGAGCATTTTCTAAATCACATACATTTTCTTTGTGGCGAATGTCTGATGTAGCGTTGTAGGATGTTGCTGCTACTGCGCCCCAAACAGATAATTTATATGTCGCAGACGTAGCAGTGTGACCAATAGCGACATTACCGGAACCATTCGAGCCATTACCACATAGAATAATATCTGCACCTGAATAATAATTTATCCAAAAAGGATTTGTAAAGCCAGTATCATTATAATAATCCATATGGTGAATGGATCCGGACCCACCTGATCCAAATCTAAGTATACCAGCAGCACCATTAGAACCAGTACTTTCCAATTCTAACAATCCAGTGGGACTTGTCGTTCCAATACCGACGTTACCATCTCTTGTAATAGTTAATCTTGTGGAAGCAAAAGATGCCCATTCGGCAGATATTTTAAATTTTTGTCCATCACTATTATCTATACCAGTACTCCATCCCGCTATACCAAGTACATCATAAGATATATATGGATTACCAGCAGTGTTACCTTTTACTCTTACACTTATAATTGCATGTTCAGTGTTAGGGGTAGTGGCAGGATTATATACATATATACCATTTTGGTCAGGACTAGAACCACCTGATGCAATTACATGTAATGGTGTGGATGGAGCCGTCGTTCCAATACCGACCCGACCATAACCTGAAATAGCCATTCTGTTTGTGCCGCCAGTAAAGAAATTAAGATAAGCACCAAGTGTTTCGTTACCAGAAGGACCTGAAACAAAATTTAGTCCAGCCTCACCAAATCCCTGAGGGTTACTATAAAACAATAATTTCTTAGTAGGTGCATCACCTGCATAAACCTGTGGTATTCTAATATCCCCGTTAACATCTAATTTATACTGTGGACTCGTCGTTCCAATACCGACATTTCCAGGAATATAGACTTCTGGTGGACTCGTACTTTTACCCAAGACAATTTGGTTAGTTTTGGTTATTAGAGAATAATAACCGATTGCTGTGGAATAATCCCAGGTTGTATTCTCGGCACAGTTGGCATTGAAACCTACATATGTATTGTAACTGCCAATCGTATTTTGATAGCCCGCAATATGCCCCAAACCTGTGTTCGTATGACCAGTAGTGGTCTTCCATAATGATTGATATCCAGTAGCGACGTTATTATTGCCTGTGGTGTTAGCAGCTAATGAATAATTTCCAGTAGCGACGTTATAACTGCCGCCACTATTGTCGTATAATGAATAATTTCCAGTAGCGACGTTATGACTGCCGTCCACGTTCTTGTATAATGAATAATTTCCAGTAGCGACGTTATGACTGCCGCCACTGTTGACGTATAATGATTGAACTCCAAATGCTGTATTGGTTACAATATTAGAATTTCCATGACCAACGGTTAACCCATTAATTAAAGCATCGCCACTCACATCTAACACTGCACC
>Ga0209658_1001440_pt1 | contig 14397 bp, 19 predicted proteins | sample SaaInlV_150m_DNA_6_FD_184656 | JGI IMG/M metagenome (GOLD analysis project Ga0209658, IMG submission 184656) | Marine microbial communities from expanding oxygen minimum zones in the Saanich Inlet - SI037_S4LV_150m_DNA (SPAdes) (version 2) | ecosystem: Environmental > Aquatic > Marine >...
ACCAATGGCGAAACTGTAAACAGTCAGGGGGCCGGTTCGGCGCAAGCGCCTACCAACCCCCACTCGAACGGAAGAATCAAATGAATGCTCAAGACCATCATTTAATCTCCGATCAGTTTCGCCATTATGTGCTGAAAACAGGAAATAGAGAATGAAAGCAAACGAAACTAAAGTAGAAGACTTTTTATCTTCAAATAAAACCCAATTTGTAATTCCTGTATATCAGAGGAATTATGATTGGTCGACAAGTCAATGCAAACAACTTTTAGATGACATTTTGGAAGTTGGCACAAGCAACAAAATGAATGCACATTTCATTGGCAGTGTTGTTTATGTGCACGATGACGTTTACACTTCTTCAAGAATAAAAGAGTTGACTGTAATTGACGGGCAACAAAGATTAACAACATTGACTTTAATTTATTTAGCACTTTATCGTTTAGCAATCGAAATCAATAACGAGGCACTTGTAAATGAAATTAGCGAAACATATCTAATTAACAAATTTGCACCCGAAGAAGAAAAACTAAAACTACGTCCGACTGAAAATAACGATAAAGCAATTAAATACCTTTTGAGAAGCGACAAAAACGAAGAATTTAGCGATTTTTCAAAGGTTATAGACAATTACAACTATTTTAAAAGTCGTATCACTCAAGAAATTTTTGAGTATGTACTTAAAGGACTTTCAAAATTAATGTTTGTCGAAATTTCGCTTGACCGAGCAAAAGACGACCCACAAAGAATATTTGAAAGTTTAAACTCGACAGGGCTTGAATTATCACAAGCGGACTTAATTAGAAACTATATTCTAATGGGGCTAAATCGCAGAGACCAAAACAAAATATACAATAACTATTGGGAAATAATTGAGAGATTCGCTAAAGACGAAACCTTAAATACAAGCAGAGTTTCTGATTTTATTAGAGATTATTTGACTTTAGTAAACAATAAAATACCTAATAAAAGTAAAGTTTATTTGGAGTTCAAAACAAAATTTCCAACAACAGATTTGCAAGAATTAGAAGGCAATCTTTCACCAATAAAATCGCTTGTTAAATTCTATAACAAACTACTTAATCCAAAGAATGAATCTGACAAAGATATAAGATTGCAACTTGAATACATAAACAGAATAGAAATAAATGTGGCGTATCCATTTTTAATGAAAGTCTATGAAGATTATTCTGAAAACGTAATTGATAAAGCGACTTTTATAGAAGTCTTGGATTTTATTCAATCCTTTGCTTGGAGAAGATTTATTGTTGGCTTACCAACAAATGCACTCAACAAGATTTTTATGACACTTTACGAAAAGGTGGATAAAAACGAATACTTGTTATCCTTGCAAAAATGGTTGCTAAATAGACCAGGTTCACAACGTTTCCCAAAAAATAAGGAAGTTATAGAAAGCCTTAAACTTAAAGACGTTTACAATATAAAATCTAAAAACAGAACATATCTTCTTGAACGTCTTGAAAACTTTGAAAATAAAGAACCTGTAATAATAGAAGGCAATACAGATATAACAATTGAACATATTTTCCCTCAAAATCCTGACCCAAAATGGAAAGTCGATTTAGGAACAGATGAATACAACACAATCAAAGAAACTTACCTGAACACAATTGGCAATTTAACATTATCGGGTAACAATGGAAAACTTGGAAATAAACCATTTGTATTTAAAAGGAATTTAGAAAATGCTGGTTATAAAGACAGTCGCTTATGGCTCAACAAATACCTTTCGATAGCAGAAAAATGGGATAAAGCAGAAATCGAAAGGCGTTTTGATCTACTCGCTGAACGATTTTTAAAAATTTGGCAAATACCTTCTATTGAATTAGACGAAAAAGATGAAAATAATGAAGTCAATATTTTTGAAGCAGAAGACCCAAAATTTAAGAAATTAGAATATGCCATCTTCTTCGACCAAAAAATAGAGGTTAATCAAGTTGCTAAACTATATGTCGAAGTTTTTAAACAACTTTTCGAACTTCAGCCAGAAACATTTTTCACAACTGACTTGGCTGAAAAAATTACGCTTACCAAAAACCCAAAAGAAGGAAACCCAAGACAAGCAGTTGCAATAAATGACACATACTACATTGAAGGAAATATAGACAATATTGGAAAATTTGAAAAAATAAAACACGCTTTGACAATATTCGATTCAGAAGACGAATTGACTATCAAATATGCAGAAAACACATAACAAATCACTGCACTGGATTTTTACTCCGCTGCGCTTCGTAAAAACCAGTGAGTTCAAGCGTTATATTTATCAAAGCGAGGATCGTTGTATGAGAATAAGTTTATTAATCGTTTTTACTTTGCTGGCTTCATCATGTAGTTCTACATCTGGTGTTATCCCTATGGGAGAGAATAAGTATTTAATATCAAGATCAGAAAAAGGCTTTAATACAACTGGATCAGCAGTTAAAGCAGATGCTATAAGAGAAGCAAATATATTTTGTGTTGGTAAAAATATGACATTGAAAATAATAGAACAAACACAAAAGGATATGGTTCCATTTAAATCTGATGCACAAGCAGAAATAACATTTACTTGTATACCTAAATAATAGGTCAATAAAATGACGGAATATGAAACCAGAGGAACAGAAATTAGAGGGTTAGCGAAATCCCTTGTATTGCAGTTCATGCAAAGAACCCCCGAGTGCAAACCAGGAAAAAAAGGATTAAAGCTGGCACAAATATTTAGAATGTGTGGTTTTGATTGGGAGTCAATTTTAAATCGAGCCTTGGCGGTTTTAGGTGTAGTTGCAAGTGTTGTGATTTTTATTCTCACCCGGGGTAGAGTTAGACCGAGATAATGGCATTTCTAACCCCCACTCCACCGGACACGAAAACGTGTCCGGCAAAAATCGACCGGAATGGATGTGCCGGTGAGTTTATTCGTTGGTCGGTCGCTTTGCGCCCGACCAATGGCGAAACTGTAAACAGTCAGGGGGCCGGTTCGGCGCAAGCGCCTACCAACCCCCACTCGAACGGAAGAATCAAATGAATGCTCAAGACCATCATTTAATCTCCGATCAGTTTCGCCATTAGAACGCTTTGAACATTAATAAACGAAAGGGAATCTAAAATGGCAACAAAACCGTGTCCGTATTGTGCGAAAGAGATAATTGAAGAAGCAAAAAAATGTAAACACTGTGGTAAAAAATAATGTTACATCCATAGAGCATTTGGCTTTTCGTTTACCCTTGTATGGAGCGATTGGATTTATTTTATTTAATATGATTGCAATGGTTGTTTATCCTGGCGGCACTTACCAAAATCCTGCGTGTGAATCATATGTTTTTAGTCAAAATTATTTTAGTGATTTGGGGCAAACTCAAACCATGGATGGCACCTCAAATTTTTATGCGAGTTTTTTCTTTAATAACGGACTATTAATCATTGGGCTTCTTACATGCTTATTTTATTTTTATTTGCCAAAATTATTTAAACAAAATTCAACAACATACACAATAGCGATCATTGCATCCATAATCGCCATTACGTCGGGGATTGCATTTTCTGGGATTGCATTAACCCCATCTAATTTATATTTAGATGCACATATGTTTTTTGTCCGTTGGGCATTTCGATCTTATTTAATTGTGGCTATTTTATACATTGCCGCTATTTATAAATCGCAGGAATGGGAAAACAAATATGCCTTATTATATATTGTATTCGCATTGATTTTATTTGGATATGTATTAATAATGGAATTTGGCCCAGACGGAAAAGATTCTTTATATGGTCTAACATTTCAAGTTGTTTCTCAAAAAATAATCGTTATTGCATTTGTTGTTTCCACTATTTTTATTTCGAATGGAGCAAAAGAAGTATCTAAAAACTTGAACTATTCTTGACATCTTTATCCAATAAACCACCAAAAGATTATCCCTTTAAACAAGAAGATTAATGAAGTATTTATGAAAAACAGCATTTTCATTTGGGTGGCTCTTATTTCAGGTGTGATATTGCTCATTCCTTTGATTGCCATGCAATTCACAAGTGAAGTGAATTGGGATTACAAAGATTTTATAATTATGGGCGTAATGCTATTCACTGCAGGATGCTTAATCGTTTTAACAAGCAGGAAATTTCAGCTCCGCCAACGCGTTTTCATCTTAATTATTATAGTAGCAATATTTCTCTTCATTTGGGTGAATGGTGCTGTCGGTATCATATCCAAGTAAGAATTTTTATTGACCCCTCTTCGATTCTCCCCTACAAAAGGGGAGAAATCAAATGGATTCGTTCGGTTATTTTTCCCTGTAATAGGGTGCTTGAATCCCGAGCTTGTTTCGGGGGAATATAAAGTTTGCCTGCCGTAACGCCAGTGCAGGATGGGGTCCAGAAATATGTTTTTATAAAACGTTTTGGACCGATGTGGAAAAACCCTCTATCTCAAAAGTTTCCCACTAAACAAAATCGCTATATTTTTTCTTCCCCAAAAGATAATGATCCAGAACGAGACTCCCTTTATAAAAACGCTTTAATAGTTCCTTATCTTTCCTCTGTCTCAATCTTGATATTTTTCTCCGTTTTTGTATTATTTTGTGAGGATGAAAAAGAATCCATACAAGGGCACGTAGAATCGCGGTCATGTGTCTGTAATCCAATTTGACCAAAGCATAGAAAAATGCTACCCATTCCAAAACAAAGCGTATGGGGAAAAAGTATAAAGATAAGGGTAAAGAATAATTGCTCAATATCATAAACAAAGAATTTCGATGGTTGAGATAAAACTTTCGGTGAGAATGCATGGGAAGCGAAACCGCATTTTTATGATAAACCACTGATTTCGGTTCAACAAAAACTTCCTGTCCCATTAAATGAATTTTCCACGATAAATCGATTTCTTCCATGTGTGCAAAAAAGGATTCATCAAATCCACCAGCAGATTGGAAAGTTGTTTTTCGGACACACATGGCTGTTCCCGATGCCCAAAAAATGGGGATTGCATCGTCATATTGTCCTTGATCTTTTTCTTGATTGAAAAAAATGCGTCCCCGAGCAAAAGGGAATCCCAACACGTCCATCATTCCGCCAGACCCACCCGCATAATCAAATAAATCCCGTTGGTAATAATTTAAAATTTTTGGCTGAACCGCAGCAATGGTTTCGTCAGATTCTAATCTTTGGATCAAAGGCTCAATCCAATTTGACTCTTGAATGGTATCGTTATTTAAAAATAATAAATATTTCCCTTTGGCACTTTCTACGCCACTATTGCACCCACCCGCATATCCTTTATTCACTTGGTTTTCTATGAGGGTAATATCAGGATGATTCGCTTTAATCCACGCCTGCGAACCGTCAGAAGAAGCATTGTCCACAACGATAATTTCAAAGGAAAAATACGTAGATTTTTTGAGGCTATCCAAACATTCGGAAAGAACCTCAATCCCATTCCAATGGGGAATAATAATACTGAGTTTTGGAATCACGTCAGGCAAAAGAAAGACGAGCCAAAAAGGCTTTACCCTTTTTCTTCAAAACTCTCCAACATTTTTTTGGCTGCTTTATCGTTCGGATATTTTTGAAGCCAATCGTTCAAAACAGATTTCGCATCGTCAATTTGTCCCGTTGATTTATAGGCATAAACCAAAGATGAAATAATGTCAGGATAGGTTTGTTGCCATTGGGTCCACTGCTTTTGACTCACTGATTTTCGACTAAATCCTTTCACCCTTACCATGGATTCTATTTGCTGAAATTCCAGTAAAAGCATCTCAAAAATTTGAATCGCCGTTTCAGAATCATCTAAATCTCGGAGATAGATATTTCCATATTCAATCCGTTCCTTCGGACGAATATCTTGACGAGAAATTAAATCTTCCAATACCGTCCGTAATTCATCCTTTTCACCCAACTCACCGTAAATGCGTCCTACTTGATAATACAAACCACTGGAGGACATTGGAATCGTATTTTCAGGAATATTCTCACTCATTTTTTTGAGAATGGCTATGGTCTGTTCCTTCAAAGACGCTAGTTTATCAGCATCAGGATTCTTGCTCCGTTTTTCCTTTTGATAATCCATGTAATATGTAACCGCCAGTTGCATATAAGCAGAACGATAATTTTGAAGCAATCGAATAATTTGAGGATTAAAATACACATCTTCGTTCCCTAAATTTCTGAACAGATAACCCGATTGATAATCCCGCGACCAATTCAAATAATCTGTCTCTTTTTCCTCGTTAAATCCATCAGGATTAAAAGCGGTTGACCACGTGGAATCGCCCACATCTGTCATGAGATTTTCGGTCATTTTTGCTAAATCAATCGATTGTGTCTTATGGCTTTTAAGTTGAAACGTCAAGCCTTGCATATCAATATATTGATCCAAGCCAATTCGATTCGTATTGGAAACGGTTACGGCAAAGAAAATCGGTACTTTCCATCGGGCATCATTGATGATTCTTAAAATCATTAAATCTTGAACCCGTAACGCTTGTCCTGCAAACGTGGGCTTAACTGTCCATTCGATAAATCCCTCTTTATTTTTGGAATCATTGTAAACAGGCACTTTAATTTTTTGTGTTTCCCATCGCATCAAATTAGAGGTCAATTGATCAATTTGATTGTCCGTCATGCGAATAAATTTGAGGCTATCTGGACGAGAATCTCTCATTTGCTTGATATACCAAGGCGTATTCAATAAACTCAAATTCACTACCGCAACATCCGTCCGAAGATTCTCTACTTCCTGCAAATACCAAAGAGGGAACGTATCATTATCTCCATTGGTAAAAATAATACCATTCGGGGCAACGGACTGTAAAATATTGTATGAATAATCCCATGCCACAAAATTTCCGGAGCGATCATGAGAATGGTAATTGGCTTTTAACATCACACCGGGAATCAATGCAAATTGCAAGATTAAAACCGCCATAATCAGTCTTTTGCCCAAGACCTTGTCTTTGAAATATTCAGAGATTTTTTCGCCAATACCCGCCGCACCCACGCCTATCCAAATGGCGAAAGCGTAAAAACTTCCTACATAGGAATAATCTCGTTCTCGAGGTTGGGGATCATCTTGATTCAAATAAACAATAATGGCATAGCCGGTCATCACAAACAAAGCGAGGACAGAAAAAGCCATCCGCTCATCTTTATAGGCGTGATACATCATACCGAAAAGACCTAAAATAAAAGCAAGAGGTAGTCCAAATTGATTCCAATCTACCCCGTCTTCACTGGATTTGGCTCCCATGGGAGAAACGGTAGGATCTGACGCCAATCCTTTCCCAGCAAACTGCCAGAGAAAATAACGATTATACATTTTTCGGACTTGGTAAGACCAAAAATAATCCCACTGCTTCCCTGAATTATAGGAACGATATTGGCTCTCTTGACTCGGTGAATAGTCTCGACCATTTTCTGGTCGCCCCACCACTTCATGAATCGGTTCAATTCCTTTATAGCGTCTAGGAAAAGTGCCAACAGATCCATATTGTTCTCGCTCAAGATAGCTCACAAAAGCTTCCACCGTTTCTGGGTCATTTTCATCAATGGTCGGATTTTGGTTGGAGCGGACAAAAATAGTGGTATAAGTAGAATATCCAATAAGAATCATCACTATAGATGTCAATGCAACTGACAATAAATGATGTTTATTCATCACGGCCCAAACCATCCCTGCAAAAATTAATATGACAAATAATACGGGGGCAGCCATGCCAAAACTGCTGGCAGCCATGTGAGGTAATCCTTTGATAATGATATTATGAATTACGTAAAATGTGACGCCCGTAATCCCAACGGTCGCTAAGAATGATTTCCATTCAAAAGTATATTTTCTGAAATACATAATCAGCGCAATAAAAGGCAAAGCCAATAAATTGAGCAAATGAAGTCCTGTAGCAAGTCCCATCATATACGCAATGATGAGGATATAGCGTTCGTGTCCCGCTTCGTCTGCCTTTTCGCTCCAAAGTAAAATAAGCCACACCACAATCGCTGTAAAAAATGTACTAATCGCATAGACTTCTGCTTCCACGGCATTGAACCAATGGCTATCTGTAAAAGCAAAAGCCATAGCACCGACCGCTGCACCACCAAAAGCAATAATTGCGTCTGTGCTATTTTCAATTTTACCTCGCCAGTGCGTTACAACTTTTACCACAACAAGATACAAAAGCATCACGGCCAAAGCAGAAGATAAGGGTGAAAGAATATTCACACGGAAAGCCACATCTGTATGAAAAGGAAGCATGGAAATAACACGTCCGATAAGAAGAAAGAATGGACTTCCGGGAGGATGAGGAACACCTAAGGTATGCGCTGTTGCAATAAATTCTCCACAATCCCAATAAGAAACTGTGGAAGCCATTGTGCTAAAATATATAAAAAATGAGGCGAAAAATGTTAGCGCCGCAACGATGCGGTTTTGACGAATATAATTAGAATGTATCACGCTTGCTCTTCTTTCTTTTGCTCTTTTTCTTCTGGAACACTGTTTTGTTTTATCTTCTCTTGTAAAAAACTCATTTTTAAATCACTGACGGCTGTAATGATAAGCTCTTCCTCTTGTTGAGTCAGGTTTCCCATGGTTCGCGTTTGAATCATATCTAATAAATCGATATAAAAGGAAGCTTGGTCCATATTTTGTTCTATTTTATCTGACATAGGATTTTTGATTTTACCCATTGCAATCCTTGCGCTGGACTTAAAAGTGGTAACCAGATATAAAAACAATTGTTCTTCTTTTGTAGGTGTCTCTTGAGACATTCAATCTCCTCCTTTGAGAAAAGGTCATTTTAATTCTAATAAAGCCTGAGAATTTAATCCAGCTTTGATAAGAACCAAACGAGTTTAGAGCTTTGGGAAGGTTTTATGATTGCACGGTAAGTGGCCAAAAGCGGATTGTTAATATGATTACCGATTTACAAATGTCGCCATTCGAGTTTGTTACCATATTTTTCTCTGTTTTGGTGGGGCTATTGAACCGGCGATGAATAGTCGTATGAAAATGGATATCATTCCAAATATTAATGACCCCTCCCTTCGATTTCGCTCAGGACAGGCTTTAATTCTCCCCTATGACAGGGAAGATGGTCAAGGATTCCAATTTGGAAAATCCTTCTTTTTCCCCTGCTCATAGGAGAGACACAAAGGGGTTTTATCTTACGACTAACCCATGCCAGTTTAATATAATCTCTATTTGAATCCTTTAAAAACGCCCATCCTATTTTATCATTACGGTAGGCATCCATTTTTGTTTACTTAGATTTTGTATATTTCGCCTGTGAATCAACCAAATATATTTAGGCAAAACAGTCTAACTGAAATATTATCCATTGTAGAAACAGTTTTACAATCCAACAATCCTGATGCCTTACAACTTATTGGAGAGGCAGGTGCCGGAAAAACAACTTTATTAATCCAATTAAATACTTATTTAGAAAATTATGGAATATTCCCACAAGTTATCCATACAAATGCTGACAATAACTATTCTATAATTAAGTCCTTAAAAAACTACTCTTATGCTCATGGTCTTGAAGAAGGATATGAACTGGACAGTAGTAGATCAATCACATCGAAACATATTCACCGATACTTAACAGGCCTACGAAACCCAAGAAAAGATATTCTGATTTATCTTGTCGATGATGCCCACCATTTAACTATAGAAACCATTGAATCTCTTCGGATGGTTTTTGATCCTGATATTTCATCGGGGAAACGTTTATTGATTCTGAGCGGACGAAAATCAAACGGATTAGTGAATACACTTGAGTTAGCAAATTACTCTAACGAAGAATTCAATGAATACATATCTTTAATTCTAGGCTCAAATTGGAGTAGCCATTATCCCGATGGTGTTGACTGGCTCGAAAGTATTTCAAAAAAACATCCATTTCATTTATCTCTCCTGTTAGAATATTGTGTTCAAAAAGGATTTATGACGAAGAATTACTGTGCACCTAAAAGTTTTTTAGAAAAGTCAAAATATCCCGACGACTTATTAAATGCGATTGGGCAAAAATATGTAATAGACTCATTAAACGAACAATGTTTACATCTTCTTAATATAATTGCAATTAATAACTCAGGATTAACGACACGAGACCTTTCAAATATATCTGGTATGACACCGGCAATGATTCGAAGGAAACTTAATAAATTAGTTGAAAGCGGTTGGGTTAGTAAGATTGGAGCCAGGCATTATGAATGTTATCATCCACTCGTCAAAGAGCATATCAAACGTAATATCCAAAAAAAATCCAAAGAAGAATTACATCGACGATGTTTAAAACAATGTCATTATTCAGATGCTGAAAAAGTTCAGCATTTACTCGAGTTTAGTTCACTAAAGAATTCAGAGAAATCCTTAATGGTCAATTATGCAAATCAACTTGAATCTCAAGGACTATACTATTCGGCAATTCAGATTTATGAAAAATTAAATACCGCTGAATCCTCTGCAGACTACCAGTTTTATATTGGTAGGAACTTCGCCAAACTTTATAGGGTCAATAAAGCAAAAGAATTTCTTTTTTCACTCAGTAAGGTTGAAGGATATAAATATCAGGCTGATGTTCATTACTACCTTGGGTTAATGTCTGTATCACATGGGGAGAGTAAAGCTGGTTTAAAGGGAAAGGATTTCATGGAACGGATTATACACGGGTTGGGCCAAAAAGGTAATTTGATCGATTGAGTACCACATTGAATTTGATGTATATTTCATTCCACGTAACTAATGGAAATCATGAAATGATATACCATAATACCCAAGATGAAAAGCGCTTATTTGAGCAGCTCGAGGATAGTTTCCCTCGTAGGCAGCTCACTGAGCGCTTGGGACAGTTACGTGGTGTAATTAACTCGAGGCTTACGGGGGATTTTTGTATACCCGTTCACTATAATACTTTATAAGAATGAGTATTATACCCTAGAGTAGCCATATACACTAAAAAATGAGATTCTATAATGGATAAATCAACAAAAGCAGATAGGATAATTAATACTTCAACCGGATTAGCAACAGCAGCAGCAGTAATACCTTTACCTATAGTAGATAATGTAACAATTTCTGGAATTCAGGTATCAATGATAATTAGCCTAGGGGCTGTTTATGATGAACCCATAAATAAAAAGACTGCTAAAGGAGCATTAGGCGTTTATTGGGCTTCAAGAGTTGGATTGTGGTTAGCTAGTCTTTTAAAAGCGTTTGGACTAGGAACTTTTGCTGGACAGGCACTTCAAATGCCAATAGCAGGCGGAATGACATATGCATTAGGCTTGGCAATGAAGGATCTTCTTGAGAAAGATATTCCGATAAATCCAGGGAACATGGAAACAGCCGCTGGTGGTATTAGTAAAGAACAAATAAAAAGAAAGAAGAAGGAATTAAAGGAAAAAATCAAAAGAACCAAGGATGCCGAAGGTGAAATAAATTTTCATGCAGATCCTAAAAAATCAAAATCTGAAATAACATTTCACTTCAATATTAATGACTATCAAAATGTAACCTTTAGAGTGACTGAAATTGAGGATGGGAATGAGTTATTAAAACGAAGCTTGGACAACACCATCGAAAACACTGTTTGGGATGTAAATGAAACTGCCAATGGCACCTATATGGCATTTTTAGATTGCGAGGGGTTGATTCCTATTGGCATTAAAGTTGAAGTAGGATAATGGCTGAAAATCATAATATCGGTTCAATCGTAGGTGAAATGGGATGGTGCTTGGACTGTGAAGAATACCATGACTTAGATGATATTGTTAATGACTCGGTTCCAGAACATGATCTTACTCACATGAATGACGGTAAGGTTTGGTGTGAAAAGCATGATGAATACCATGAACCTAGTGATATTTTCGAAGACGAAGAGGCAATAGAAAGTCTAACAGACAATCTTCCAGAAGGTGACCGAAATGATGGAAACCTTGATGGAATAGATGATCTTCTTGATGGGATCGAAGATTTGTTGGGCTAATACAATTAAAATATAATCCCTTATTTCCGTAAACTTGTAGTTAGTTGTTACAAGGTAATGTCTTGAATATTTCAAATTAAGTGTAATTGAAATTATTACTACTAATAATTATTAACTTGTTTTATTAATAGTAATATGATTATTATTCCATATCAAATAGGAGTATTAATCAATGTATTCAGGAAAAGATATAAAAGATCTGCGGGAAAAACTGGGTTTTCAGCAGACGGAACTGGCTAAAGAGTTAAATACAACAGTTCATACCATTCGACACTGGGAGCAAAATCCGGATGTATCTATCAAAGCAAAATATGAGCCCATCATTGAAAAATTATTAGATACAAATATTTACGATGATAATGTCTCTTTAGTTGTAGATGGAATTAAAGAAAAAATAAAACAAAATTTATTACGAATTGCTTCAATCTTACACCCAGTTGCTACTCTTTATTTTTGCGCTACGGACTCAGATGTTCCCATTGGTAAAAAGGCGATTGCATTTGCAGCATTGACATATTTCATAATGCCGATTGATGCAATTCCGGATGCCTTACCATTAGCTGGTTTTACAGATGATATTGCTATGATTACAGGAGCTATAGCATCGTTGGGATCTGTGATAACTCAGGATCACAAAGAGCAGGCCGATGAATGGCTAAACAATCTTTAATAATAAAAGAGTAAAAAAAAGAATATTACTAATTACAACAAAAGGAGAAATATGGAACAACTGAAGCTTTTCGATGAGGATGCCATTGATATTATGGCGAATGAAGTGCAAGAATTCTGGGATGAAATCGCACCAAGCCTGGACGAGACTCAACAGAGAGAATTAGATCGTGCTTTATTAGATTTACTCCATTTTTCATTTCATTATATTGAAATGAGTAATACGGATGATAAGTATGATAAGAATATGAACCTAAATTTAGATACATTGCCAAAATGGATAATAATGGAGACTAAAACAAATGAAAAAACAAGATAAACTCATTTTGATTGCAATTATTGGTGTGATTTGTTATTATATGCTCCAAGTAATCATTTTTGAAAATTTTGGTGTGATTTGTTATTATGCACTCCAAGCAATCATTTTTGCTGTTATATGGTTTACTTTGAAACATTGATAGACTGGTGGCATCAGTTTGTAGATATACTTTTAATGAAATAAAGGAAGGAAAATAGCATGGGGACAAAAGAAGCAGACTTTTATACACATTTAAGAAAAAAAATCCGAGATTGGGCTAAAACCGATGAAGGCGAAACGCATAAATATCTTGAATACATTTTGGTCGTGCCTGATTTCTTTTATGTTTTATGGAAACTCATGATAGATGACAGGATTTCAACAGAATTTAAAATGAAGATTGGATTAGTTGTGGCTTATTTTATTTCTCCCATTGATCTGTTTCCTGAAGCTATCTTTGGACCGATTGGTTACCTCGACGATATTGGTCTAACGGCAGCATTATTAAATACCATGATGGACGATTATGGGGATATTGTGAAAGAACATTGGACCAAAGTGAGCGATGCAGATATTCTTGAAGTGATTGAAGATATAATTCAAAATATCGATAATTTGATTGGTCATGGGCTGTGGAATAAACTACGGTCAAGGTTTGGATTTTAAGTCAATGATGTATAAACAAATATTATTCATACTCATAACTGTTAGCTTTTTACAAGCACAAAACATGCCGGTACAAACTTGGATACATATCAACGGTGAAGCCGACTTCGGTCTCACCGGGATGGACGCTTACAAGATGCCGGTGTACACGGAAACGTGGCACCAGTTTCAAGACGGCGCCGATCCAAATAAGTACCACACGGTTGGGTTTAGTTCAAACGGGAGCATGATGTACCAGTATACGGAAGTGACGAGAGATGAAGGAATTCACAATCGCTCAATCCAGTACTTTGGTACAGATCTAAGGCCTAAACCAGTGAATACACAACCGTTTAATAACGCCAGTAACGGACTATCACAAGGAGGCTACGATGCGAAAGCTAACACTTTTAATCCTAACCCTTGGTAGCCTGTTATCGTTTAATGGGTGTGCCTCTGTTCGGGACCTGGCAATAGTGCTAGACAAGACTACCCGGCTAACACCGGAGGATGTCGCGGAAGTCGATGCCTGGATGGCACGGCAACCGTCTAGCTACATTGCTCACAAGAGCGGAGATGGCTATGTGATCACACCGCATTATGCGAGCTATCGAAAAGCGCACGAAGTTCGTTTTCTTGATGACGCGGTAGCTATTTTGAAAGCACGGGATTATCCCGTGATATATAAGTAAAAGAAAAGAATCGGCCACATGGGTGTATGAAGTTTTTTATGTAAGCGACATTTTTCATTTTTGTCATAGTGTGGCTCATCTATAAGTAAAGTGTAAATTTTTCGCGTTTCAA
>Ga0209658_1001442_pt1 | contig 14393 bp, 17 predicted proteins | sample SaaInlV_150m_DNA_6_FD_184656 | JGI IMG/M metagenome (GOLD analysis project Ga0209658, IMG submission 184656) | Marine microbial communities from expanding oxygen minimum zones in the Saanich Inlet - SI037_S4LV_150m_DNA (SPAdes) (version 2) | ecosystem: Environmental > Aquatic > Marine >...
TAGTTTGACAAAGACCTCCGTTACACTTTTTGATAAGCCGGTATCCATTGTGAATCTCTCTCTTGCCCAATCTGGTGAAGTTCCTAAGCGACGCATTTGTTGCGTAATTTTTCCACCTGACTCTTCCTTCCACTCCCAAACTTTTTTAATAAATTTTTCTCTTCCTAACTCATGCCTCGAAATACCTTTTTGGTCTAACTGCCTTTCAACAACAATTTGAGTCGCAATGCCTGCATGATCTGTACCTGGCTGCCATAAAGTATTTTCACCTTTCATTCTGTGGTACCTAGTGAGCATATCCATTAGCGTTTGGTTGAAACCATGGCCCATATGAAGTGTTCCAGTAACATTTGGAGGGGGTAACAAAATTGAAAACGAGTCTAATTTGGATTCATCCTCACCCATCTTATAATAACCATTAGATTCCCAATATTGATACCATTTATCCTCAATATCAACAGGTGAAAATGTTTTAGCTAATTCTTTTTTCATTAAATTTTGTTAGGAGTTTGAAGTAATAATATTAACATGCGAGATGAACCAACTTTCTTATTTTAAAATGTTTTTAAGAACATATTTCACAATGTTTATTTTTCTGAATTTTTAGGTTTTTAAAATCAATATCTCTATGGTTTACTAATAATAATTTTCCATGGAGTGTGGTTCCTATGTCTAACAAAACTTTAATTACTTCGCCTGCTTGAATTGAGCCTACCAAGCCTACTAATGGTGAGAAGACTCCATGATCAGAACATCTTAAATTTTGTTCTTCATCATTTCTTGGAAAGAGGCAGTTATAACAGGGAGAGTTATTAGTTCTAAAATCAAAAATAGACACTTGGCCATCAAATTTTATTGCAGCCCCAGAAATTAGTGGGCGCTTTAAGTCAAAAGCAATTTCATTTAAGGCATAACGAGTTTCAAAATTATCAGAGCAATCAACTATAACGTCGACACCTTCCGAAATAGACTTAACTTCGTCAATATTCAACTGTTTTTTTATAGGTATAACATTTATATTTGAATTAATTCTATTAAGAGTTATTTTTGCAGATTCAGCCTTATTCAGTCCTATTGATTTTTCTTCATGAATGATTTGCCTTTGAAGATTTGATAAGTCAACGCTGTCAAAATCACAAATTGTAATTTTACCAACTCCAGATGCTGCTAAATAAATAGCTACAGGAGATCCCAGACCTCCAGCACCTACAATTAAACAATGACTTTGAAGTAATTTTTTTTGTCCTTCAAATTCTATTTCTGGTAACAAAATATGTCGACTGTATCTTTCAAGCTCTTTGTCTTGCATGATTTTTATATTTTTTGAATTTATAAAGAGTATTTCACATCTTAAAATAAGAAACAAATTGGGGTGGCTGATGGGGCTCGAACCCACGACAACTGGAATCACAATCCAGGGCTCTACCAACTGAGCTACAGCATCTTTGGGCCACCTAGCTATTCTCGCACACTTTGTCCTTCACTTGTCCTTTTTTGGAGAACATGATGGCAACTTTTAGAAAACGTAAAGGTAAGTGGCAAGCAAGAATACAACGAGCCAGCGGAACGTCGCAGGCTAGAACATTTTTTAACCTCAGGGATGCAAAGCTTTGGGCGAGAAAGGTAGAGCGAGATGTTGACTTAGGAATTCAGGATATCAAACCTGTATTAGTCACAATAGGTGAAGCTTTCAACCGCTACTTAATTGAGGTCACTCCCAGGAAAAAGAGTGCTGCCATTGAACAATATCGTATTCAAGCATGGCTACTTCACCCTCTCAGTCGTCGTATACTAGGCGACCTCAAATTATCACACCTTGCTGTATGGCGTGATGAGCAAATCAACAAAGGTTATAGTGCTAATACAATTCGTCTTCATTTAGCCGTTCTTAGTCACCTATATACGATCGCTCAACATGAGTGGGGCTATGAGGATCTTAAAAATCCGGTTCAACATTTGCACAAACCGAAATTACCTAGCACACGAGAAATACGCATTACAGACGAGGACATTTCTACGTTAATTCATCATACCCAGTCGCCTTATTTGCCTTCCCTGATTCGGTTAGCGTTACTGACTGGTATGAGACGATCCGAGTTAATTAAGCTTCACTGGAACGATATTGATTTGGAGAGGCAATTAATATATCTAACGGATACAAAGAATGGTGAGAACCGGCAGGTACCCATTTTTAATCAAGTGAATGTGTTATTACAGGAGATAGAAAAGGACGACGGCCAGTTATTTCCTATTAAAGAGCATGCTGTTTCGGTGGCATTTAGGCGAGCAGTCAAACGCAGTGGACTAGCCAATATCAGTTTCCATACCTTACGCCATGAAGCCATTACACGATTTTTTGAGATTGGATTAACTATTCCAGAAGTAGCGTCCATCAGTGGACATAAAAGTTGGGCAATGCTCAGGCGCTATACTCACTTGCGTTCTCAATCGTTAATTAATAAACTAAATAATTAATATCTATAATTTAGGTAAAACAGAGCCTTGCAAATTTATGAAAAAGGAAAAAAAATTATTCTCAGGGATACGAAAACTGCTCACGCCAGAACAATGGTCTAACACATTTGCGTACGAATCTAAAAAAAGAAGAGAAAGTGACAAAAGGCTCAAAAAAAATACAAAGGGACTAGTAAAAGGCCCTAAAGTTAGGGGTAACAATATTAAAAATCAAGCAAAGCTCAATGAAGAGATAATTTTAAAAGAAGCAAAGCAAATAAAAAAGGGAAGTCCTAATATCAATCGTCAAAAATTAGCGGCAAATCTTGAAGATTTTTCTCAAAATTTGAAAGAAAGTGGTCTGTCAAAAAAGTATTCATATTCATATATTTACCGAACCATTCTTAAAGATTTTTCCTAGCACTGGCGAGTGATAGGAATTAATATCGTTTAAAATCAATAGTTTATAGTAGTAAAATTATCTTGTCTTAATAACTTAGGAGAAGAAAATGACACACTTTACTCATAAACCAGGAACAGGCAGTCTTTTTAAAAATCAATTTAAAAGCAAGGAGAATCAACCAGATTTAACGGGAAAGATTATTTTATCAAAAGATCTAAAAGCAGGAGATGAACTAAAAATAGCTGCGTGGATGAGAGCATCTGACAAAGGTAATTTTTTATCGATCAGCGAAAATAACTATGAGTCTCAAACAAATCCACAGTTAACTGATGTGGAGGATCTTTTATGAGATTTTTTAATTGTAATTCACCAACACCCCAAGTACTTATGAATGCTGATAACTGGTTATGTTGGAAAAAAGGGGAAACCGATATACGGGGAAAGTTTAGCAAACTCCCCGTAAACCCAAATGACGTTCGAATCATTATTAATTATCAAGACCCCAAAAATTTATTATCCTTTTTAGAAGCTAAAAATTATTATAATAATAATCATCTTATAAGTGGCCTTGGCTTCAAACTAAATGCCTTACCAATTAATAATAGCTATCTAATAGGTATTGATATTGATATGCAGGAAGGAAGAACTGAATCAGATTTTGAAGGTTTTCGGAAAGAATTAAATGGTACCTATAGTGAAGTAAGCCCTTCCGGAAAAGGAATAAGGCTCTTTGGATTATCAGATAAGATTATCAATAACTGGTCTCATAATCATATTGAAGTATATTCAAACAATCGCTATTTAACGGTCACTGGTATAGATGCTCGTGGTGAAATTAAAGATATTACAAGAGCAATTGAAATATTTACGGATACACACAAACCAAAACCTAAAAAAGTTAAACCCTTTAAATTTACCCAATATCTTACGCCAACTCCTAATCAAATAGCCAATATTAATGACCTTTTAAATAAAATTAACGCAGATTGTCCAGGAGATAAGTATAGAAATATTATCTTTTCAATTTTTTCTCTTGGTTGGGGTGACTTAGGTGTACAAATAGCAAAGGCATGGTCTAGATCTGCATTACATCGTTGGAGCGAAGATTATTTTTATGATCTAGTCAAACGTTATGATAATAATCGTATAGGTGAAAACACAAACCCCATAACACTTGGTACTTTAATTTATTACGCTTCAGCAGCATCAGAAGGTAGGAGTAATGCATGGGATTAGCACAATCACAAGCCATGAACGCACTTCAATTAGTGCAGCAAAACTTTAGCTTACTTAAGATGGGAGGGCAATTCCTAGTCGTGGATGAAGGAGAATTAACGCAATATCGTCTTGGCACCATTGATCAAGAATTAAATTTTTATAATGAGAGAAATAGTAAAATTCTGATTGAACGATTTTTGACTAATCAACCTGTACCAGGGATACCAAAACAAGTTTTTTTACAATACCTGAATGACCCCAATACGCATGTTTACAATGAAATTAAATTTCATCCAAAAAAACAACCTAAAAATATTCTGAATTTGTGGGTACCCCCGATTATTGAACCGATCGATACCCCTTATCTTGAAATCGCAGATTTTCTTTATAGCGTTATCGCAAGTAACGACAGTATCATCTTTGAATACCTGATAAATTACTTGGCGCACCTTTATCAGAAACCTGAAGAAAAACCCGGCATTATGGTTGCCCTGATGTCAGCTCAAGGCTGTGGTAAAGGTGTCTTTATGCAAATGCTCAGTAAGATTTGGTCAAGAACCACCCTTATGATTAACGATATTGAGAGTATCACCGGCCGGTTTAATTTATGTTTAGAACGCAAACTAATCATTAATTTAGATGAGGCTATGTACGTCAATGATAACGCTGGTCAAGAGAAGTTGAAGAATCTTATTACAGAGCCTTATATTAATGTCGAAGCAAAGCATCAGATGCCAAGAACCGTTAATTCACTTCATCGATTTTTCCTTGCCACGAATCACGAGCATTTCTTAAGGACAAGTAAAGATGACCGGCGTTTATTCGCAGTTCCTATTAGTAGCTGTCGACAAAATGACCATCGATACTTTAATCAGCTTATGGATATCATGGATAATACTGATCAACTAAATGGATTTGTGTATCTGTTAAAGACGAAAAACATTAGGGATTTTAATGTAAGGTTAAGACCCAAAACCCAAATTCATGCCATGCAAATTATTCGGTCCCTTCAAGGTATTGATCGATGGGTATATGAAATATTAAATACAAAAAAAATTGGGTCGACTAATTGGGAGGATAATTTTTTTATCTCGCTTAATGATCTTAAGTATTGCTATAAAGAGCATGACTATCAGGCTCAAAAATATAAGACAATTCAAAACGAGGATATTAAATCATCCATCAATAAGCTTATTCCAAGTGCACAAGAACATCGCACAGCAACATCCCGCGGATTTAATCTACCACATATTAATCTTGCAAGAAAAGAGTTTGAGGAGATCGTTGGTAAGACAGTTGATTGGGAAAAAACATGACAGAAATGACAAATGTTTATGAGACTTTGTCATATATAACTAATTGATTTTAATATACTTTTTATGATAATGACAATAATGACAACATTTAATATTATAAAGAGAATTAATACTAGAAAGTTAGTAATAATCCTGTCATTTCTGTCATTGCAGCAACTAATTAAGCGAACATGTCACAAAGTTAACCCCGTTCAACAGGAAAAATCTAATGCAACGTCGTAAATACAAGAAACATAAAAGACCGGGTAGTACTGGCTCCAAGCACTGGAACTGGCGCCATGGTAGGTGCAGCATGGAAACACGAAAAGAACAAGCTGATACTGTTTGCACACTTAGATACCTGTGTGATATCGGGACTCAGGGCCGCTTTATGTCGCCTACTACGAAATTTATGGGACGCCCACCTGATGACTATCTCAGCCTAGACCTTAGTAAAACTGAAAATTTAGTTTATGCCTTATTGAAGATTAATAAGCTGATTTAATAGTAGGCGTTCTTTACACCCCAAAATGAATTTATTTACATACCCAAATTTTCTTTTAATTTTTTAACTTCTTTCATTCGTCCTTGGTCGGCAATCACTCTATTAGGTCTCTGCTGTGCATTCAGTGCTTTTTGAATATATGGTTTTGCCTCATCTATTTTATTATTTTTAATTAAATACTCTGCGTAAAAAAAGTTAGGGTCGATGCCATTAGGATTTATAGCTAAACCCTTCAATAGAAATTGGTTTGCTTTTTCATCATCACCAAACCCAAAGAGCCCCCCAGGAACTTTTGAATATAGAACCCCTAAACTTGTATAAGCTGATCCAGACAAAACATCCCCATCAATTTCAATCGCTTTTTCTAAATTACTTTTTGCACTGTAAGCATAGCCCAATGCAAAGGGATTTACTGAGTTCAAAGATCCAGCATAAGATGATTCAACAATAGCATGCCACACTAAAAAATCAGGGTTTTCTATATTAGCGGCCAACATACTATTTGCCCGGTCTAATAGGTTGCTAAATTCTTGTTGTTGCTTATCTTGATTTACTTGATATTTAATTACTGCCCACCGGTGCTGAAGACTTATGACATCATCATTTAGGATTGCATGAGCATTAATTGTTAATAATATTAAACATATGGTTGCTATTTTTTTCATAGTAATTTAATCCTTTCCTAAGAATTGTTTAATGATCGGTAATTTCTTAATCAATGCCTTATCAACTATATTTGGTAAATTTTTATTAATGAAGACAAATATTGATTCGGTAAAACCTACCACCTCCTGCCACTTAGTTTGATCAATGAAATTATGGAAAGCCAAAGCAACAACATTTGGATCATCCATTGTTGTGTTTAAAGCTTCGTTCATTTTATTGATTCTTGAATCATTGAAATTTGTTTTAGTTGCTCTTGGGGCAAAATAACGCACACGTATGTTTGTATCACCCAATTCACGCCTCAATGCCTGAGAGAATCCTCTTAGCCCAAATTTTGCAGAAGAATAAGCTACAAATCCTGGAAAACCTAAATAACCAAAGATCGATCCTGTATTAATTATTTGACTATTATTATCTTTGAGCAAAGGGAGTAATTTTTTGGTTAATAACATCGGGGCAGTCAAGTTCACATTGATAAGGTTCGTGATTATTTCATCTGATTGATTTTCAAATGAATTAAAGTCATTCATGCCGGCATTATTTAAAAGTAAATTAATACCACCATTTGTTTCAGCAATTGTATAGATATTCTGTCTAACCTCAGGATCTAGAACATCACCTGGAATAATATGACAATTTTTCAGCCCAAGTTCATCTCTCACCTGCTCTAAAGATTGCTTGTCTAACCCATTTAAAATAATTAAATCTATGTGGGGTTGCATGACTCGGATCAATGCTCTCCCTATTCCACCAGAAGCTCCAGTAATTACAAGTCTTAGACGGTTTATACTCATACTAATGGCTCCATATTGGGAATGGCACGAAAAATATCTCCATACAATTTAAAAACTGCTTTGGCTGAATGAACGATAGCCTGTTTATCCTTTTCATCACTCAGTTGATTCACTAATTGCTCAAAAAATTGAACATGATCCTGGTCCAGTGAACCATGGGATAACAGATAACTAAAGGCTTTGTTCGGTAATTGCAATGATGTCTTTAGGGCTTCCGCAGCTTGTGTTGCTAATGCAGTACTGGTCCCCTCTAAAACAAATACCATTCCAAAAAACCCGACCGGATTTTCACGGTCAATTTGGTGATAGGCATACCTCACCATAAGATCCGTTGTAAGGTGTGGTCTTGATTGTTTTACTTTTTCTGGATTTATGCCGCAGTATTGGATATCATTAAGAATCCACTGCTCATGTCCATACTCCTCCTCAATGTATTCGGTAATCCCTTTTTTCATAAATTCATATTCACTTGATAGACGACTGCCACAAGCCATGAGTAAAGGGACTGTGTGTCGCACATGATGATAAGCTTGTGATAAAAAAGTGACGTAAGTTTCTTTAGAGATTTTTCCTTTTAGGGCGCTTTGTATCATGGGGGCTGCATACAGCTCATGCCTATCCGGTTCGGTTTGTTGAATCAATTGGTCATAAAAATTCATACACATTCACTTTCTAATTTATATTTATTCACATTAATTTTTTCCATAATCACATTTCTTTTTAACCTTCCATTTGCCGTTAATGTTCCATCTTGATATGAGAATGGTTGGGTAATTAAGACACACCTTTCTATATGTGCGTAGGATGGAAGTTGTTTATTAGCTCGACTCAAAATAGAATTTTTTTCATCAGCGGATAGATCTTTTTCACAAACAAGGATGCAGGAGAGAAAAGGCTCGTCAATACAAGTGACCATGGCCTGTAAAACCCTTGGGTCCTCGAGCAATAATGCCTCGGGCCATTCTGGTGATATATTTCTTCCCACAGAAGTAATCACTAGATTTTTCTTTCGTCCATTCACATACAAAAACTCATCTTGAATATAACCAAGATCACCTGTTTTATACCATCCTGGAGCTACTGACTGGCCTTTTAAATATCGTAAACCTTCATCTAGATATACTGCGATTTCATCATCAAGGACACGGACTTTTCGGCTGGGTAAAATTTTTCCAACGGATCCCACTCGATTCGAGGATTGACTATTCACTGCAACAACAGAGGAACACTCGGATAAACCATAACCCTCATATATAGGTAATCCTAAGGTTCGCCCTTGTTCGATCAGATTGACTGGGACTTTTGCACCGCCTACCGCTATAAATTTTAATGAGTCTAATATGATGTGGTATTTTTTTATGTAATTGACTATCTGCTGAAGGAGCTGAGGAAGTAATATCAATGATTCAATTTTATGTTCTTGAATCAATTGTATGCATTTGCTTTCATCAAATTTAACGCCATCAAAACCAACAGACTTTAGTGAAAAGATAAAGTTGGTTCCCCCCAGCAACATTGAGGTATAAGTTCCAGCCACGTTTTCAAGTAAAATGGAAAATGGTAAAAGACTCATGTGCTTTTTAATGCGCATCGAATTTAAGAGCTGTGCTAAATCTTTGGCTACCTCCTCTTGTGCATAGGCTGATAGGCATGTTCCTTTTGGAAATCCAGTGGAGCCAGAGGTAAATGTTATTTTTTGCACATTGTTAAGACTCGGCTGATTTTTTAATAATGAATTCACCGGTAATGAGCCAATAAAATTATTATCAATCACGTCTCGATTATCAATAAAGCCATATCGCTTCAGCAAGCTTTCATCTTCTGTAACCAGCGTTTGTATACCCGCCTCGTCAATCAAATATTTAATTTGTTGCGAATTAAAGAAATTGGGAATGGGTACTAATACCCGATTGGATTTGAGGCACATGATATCAATGGCTACCCAGTCTGCTTTGTTATCAATCTGCACCCCTATCACTTTTGCATGAGCAGGAATTAACTGTTGATATTGTCGAGCCAGTCGGTGGATTTCCGATGAGTGATAGGTACGATTCTCATCAACAATTGAGTAATGATTTTGATCAACAATCATGATGGGATCCTTACAGCATACACACATGGGACGGTGTCGTAGTAACTTCCCCAATTAGTGGATTGATCAACTAATTTTTTGGGATCCGCTTTGATGATAAACAAGGGGTCAAGCCCTGCCTTCTTAAAAGCGTTATACACGGGTTTATTAATGGTAAAGATCGCCCATTTTGCCCCTTTTGCAAGTAACTTAGGTGAGATTTTAAAGATAATCCGACGCGTCGCTCCAGCCATGATCGAAGATAAATTTCCTAACTCCACGACCTCATTGCGGTCAATGGGCTGTTTGGTTACTTGAGAAATTGCCTGCTCGGCTGAGCAGTCTAAATACTGCTCAACAAAACCTTTGGATTTTGATTTAAGAAAATTAATTCCTAGACTGGCTACAAATTGAAAGCCATCAGAACATGCAAAGAGATGATCAAAATAATGATTAATTTCAGCCTGATGAACTTTGTAATAATTATTATAAATAAATGACTCAAGGGATTTACGAGCAGTATGTTTTTTATCCACCCACAATACCGTGCAGCCCTTGATTTTTTCATCGTAATCATCGATTACGATATTTTCTTGTAACATTGAGACTCTCCTAAAATAAAAATTTAATTTTTACTTCAGTCGAGATTTAAGGACCTTGAGATAATAAGAAATAATGGAAATCAGGTTTTTTGAAACTTGACGGTAATGAATCTATTGAGAAGACTGAATCGAATTGAATTTTAAAACCATCACTTTGTATACTATCAGGGGTTATTTGCGTGCGTTCATTATCCAAAGACTCGCTAAGATCATCGTGTTGGGTATTTTCTTGAGGGTTATTTGAAAGTGAAAAAAGTTGATTCTGTTCATGGGCAACGGTCACAGTTTCTATAAAAAAACTTAGAAAGATAACTAAGAGCAAGTTTTTAAAATTTAACTCAGACTTATAATTTTTAATACTCATGAATATCAGTACTTATGGCTCATTAAATATATTTTAAAACAAAAAAAATCAAAAATCAATACATATTAAAAAAATATAGTTTTAAAATCAATGATTTAAATGATAATGATTCTCAATTATCATGTTTCAGGATTTAATTTAAACCGGAGATCGTGGTTAAGCATAAATAGTTAACAAGGAATAAGGAAAACAGGAATACGATCACCATCAATTTACCCTCTTTTGAATTGCTCTCTTTAAATACACCAATAAACAGTTGAAATTTTATAAAAACTGGTAGAACATTAAATCAAGATATTCATAATTAAGGAAGAAGCTTCTCCAGCTACTTCAATTTGAAGTTTTATCTTAAGGGGCATGCCTTATTTTAGCAACCACCCTATTTGCTGATACTGATATATCGCTAGTAGGAGTTAGGTGTGTAAGTGGGAGTTATAAAGAGATTAATTAGGTGGTAGGAGTAATTTTTTCATATTAAATAGATTCATTAAAGTTTTTTACTAGCTTGTTAATATAACTACCCTGAGACTCTGACCAACATTCTAGCTCATGGGTAAGTTTTAATAGAGTTTTACCCTCGTCACTTAAACTGTATTCAACTTTAGGTAACTTATCTGGAAAAACTTTGCGCGAAATAAAACCGTTTACCTCAAGCTCTCGAAGTTCTTGGGTAAGCACTTTTTGAGAAATATCTGGAATTGTTCGTTTAAGCTCATTAAATCGATATGTTTGATTCGACAATCTCTGAATGATGCATAATTTCCATTTACCCCCTATGAAGTGCAAGGCTCTCTCTATAGGACAGGATGTAGTTATTTTTTTCATAATTAAAGTAGTTACCAAAAAGTGCGTATTACATTAGTATTCTTAAAAGAGCATTATATATACCACTATTAAACTTTAACTTAATTGGGGAAAAATATGGAATTTAAAACTACACTAAAAAGTTTGGCAATAGCAGCAATGTTAAGTGCGCCTATGATTTCAAATGCAGAACATCACAAATGCGGTGGTAAATGCTCAGGTTACGAACAGAAATGTGGTGCTAAATGTGGTGCTAAATGTGGTGCTAAATGTGGTGCTAAATGTGGTGCTAAATGTGGTGCTAAATGTGGTGCTAAATGTGGTGCTAAATTAATTCAAAGACCAGCGGGATATAAAGCAGTTTATGTTTCATCCCCTGAAAGCATTCAAAAAGGGGAGGAAATGTTTAATAGTAAAAAGTTGAGCACCAATGGTATGTCATGTGCCACCTGTCATGCTGGCTTGAAGTCTTATAGCGCTACTTTCAAGAGCGACTTTCCACACAAAGTGAATATGGCTAGTAATAATTATGGGGTGCCCAGCATTCATTTAGACGAAGTAGTTCAGATGTGTATGAACGGACCAATGGAGGCAAAAATATTTAAATGGGGTTCGGACGACCTGGCTAATTTAACGGTATTTATGAAAGAAGAGCACAAGAGATTTCAAAATCAATAAAAATTTAGACTTTCCAAATAAACAGTTTTTAGAATTATTTGATTTTAACAATGTTGGTATTCCTGTTAATGAGGAGTATCACTATCCAGGTAATGATTTCATTGATAATATTTCTGGAGCTCAATGTTTCTTTCATCGACATGAATCTAAGGAGATAGGCCTAACACAGCATTTTCATTTTTTTAGAAAATGGACTCCTAAAGTTGAAGAATTTAATAATCATGAAGTAACCACTCATATAGCTGCTTTGGAAATAAGTGATGATTTCCAGCCAATTAGTTGGTTTACTGTAAATCAATGGGTAACAGGAGATTACTTATGCCTAACAAATGATTTTAAGTTTTTGATTGAACATTATAATTTTAATAATATTACTACTAAACATAATGACAAATTGCTTTTATGGCTTGAAGGTATTTTCTTAGAGGGTAAAAAAAAATATTTTAATGATTTATTTACATTAAGAAATAAAAATCTTGAAGAATTGTTTGAAAGTAAAACTCAAAACATATTAAAAAATCATGAATATGAAATACTGAGTCAAATTAACCTAAAATAATTAGTATTAAAGAGTAAGGGCAGAAGTAGTTTATTCATAAAATCAGTTTATCCCTAAAGAATTAAGTAGGCAATTAGGAATTTTTGCTAGAAATATTTTTTGAATGACCTTTTGTATTTTATAGGGGGTGTGTTTTTTAGAAAACTGCAGATCATTTGTGCAGATTAAGATGTATAGAGGTAGTTAGGAGTCCCAGTTTGAGATTGAGGGGGTGGCATGGGGGTAGGGTCTATTCTAGTATGCGTCACTCGACTAATTTATGATATTCTAAAGTGTAGATAAGGCAGAAATCTTGTCCTTCTCTTGTCCTTTTTTGAAGGATAAATACGTTAATTTTTGAATGACTTTTGAAGGTTTAGTACCGAGAAACCCCATAAATTGGGGTGGCTGATGGGGCTCGAACCCACGACAACTGGAATCACAATCCAGGGCTCTACCAACTGAGCTACAGCCACCATAAGATTGGCCTGCCCGACAGGATTCGAACCTGTGACCCTCTGCTTAGAAGGCAGATGCTCTATCCAGCTGAGCTACGGGCAGCTAACTAAATTATAGTAAAGCATTTTTACGGGCTTGCATTTACTTTTTTTTATATGGTCGGGGTGGAGAGATTCGAACTCCCGACATCCTGCTCCCAAAGCAGGCGCGCTACCAGGCTACGCTACACCCCGAACGCGCAAATATAGCGTAAATAAGGCATTCGGTCAAATTTAATGTTTATTCTGTATTTAAATTGTCAATATATTAATTTCATTATCTTCTGATAAAATATTATTGTTTATTTACAGAGATTTTTAATAAAATTATGAATGCAAAAATTATAGATGGTAAAGCAATTGCTGAACAAAATTTAAGTAAACTTAAACAAGAAATTTTAAAAAGAGAAAATGAAGGTATTAGGCCGCCTTGCCTTGCTGTCATTTTAGTAGGTGATGACCCTGCATCTTCAATCTATGTAAACAAAAAAAAATCGGCGTGCGCAAACGTCGGAATAAAATCAGTCTCGCATCAGCTGCCTACCGATACAACTCAATCTGATTTAAATGATTTAATTAATACGCTCAATCAAGATAAAGATGTTGATGGCATTCTTGTGCAATCTCCACTGCCTAAACATCTTGATGAAGACTTAATAATTGAACTCATCAGCCCAAATAAGGATGTTGATGGTTTTCATCCATTTAATATAGGTTCGCTTGCAATAAGACAACCAAGATTAAGATCTTGCACACCTTATGGAGTTATTAAAATGCTAAAGGCATCAAATATTAACTTAGAAGGACTTGATGCAACCATAGTAGGAGTTTCGAATAATGTTGGTCGCCCAATGGCATTAGAATTATTACTTGAGAAATGTACTATTACATCTTGCCACAGTAGAACAAAGGATTTAGAGAATAAAGTCCGTCAAGCAGATTTAGTTGTTGTTGCTGCTGGGAGGCAAAATTTAGTAAGAGGTGAATGGATTAAAAAGGGAGCGATAGTGGTTGATATTGGAATTAATAGAATCAATAACAAATTAGTTGGTGATGTTGAATTTGAAGTAGCAAGCCAATTTGCCTCACATATAACACCTGTTCCTGGAGGTGTTGGTCCTATGACAGTTGCAACTTTAATGGAAAACACATTACAGGCACAAAAGCTAAATGAGATTGGCTTGCAATGAATATCAAAAAGTGTAAACTTCGGCGATCAGAAATTTTTTAGGATTTAGTTATGGCAGAAAAAAAATCATTATTATCCAAGGTTAGAGCTGCAGTAAAAAAAGTTACTGCTAAACCTCAAGTTAAGAAAACTACTGCTAAGTCAAAAGTTACTGCTAAACCTCAAGTTAAGAAAACTACTGCTAAGTCAAAAGTTACTGCTAAACCTCAAGTTAAGAAAACTACTGCTAAGTCAAAAGTTACTGCTAAACCTCAAGTTAAGAAAACTACTGCTAAGTCAAAAGTTACTGCTAAACCTCAAGTTAAGAAAACTACT